>Ga0207748_1000142_pt1 | contig 73513 bp, 58 predicted proteins | sample HigsolmetaGSP13D_FD_184841 | JGI IMG/M metagenome (GOLD analysis project Ga0207748, IMG submission 184841) | High solid enriched microbial communities from the Joint BioEnergy Institute, USA - SP1-3-D (SPAdes) | ecosystem: Engineered > Bioreactor > SSF (Solid state fermentation) > Aerobic >...
TTTTCATCAGGTGGATCACACTAGATGGGAGATGTCTGCCCGGGCAGACATCTCAAGAGTCAACAATTTGGTGTTTTCATCGGGTGGATCACGCTAGATGGGAGATGTCTGCCCGGGCAGACATCTCAAGAGTCAACAATTTGGTGTTTTCATCAGGTGGATCACACTAGATGGGAGATGTCTGCCCGGGCAGACATCTCAAGAGTCAACAATTTGGTGTTTTCATCGGGTGGATCACGCTAGATGGGAGATGTCTGCCCGGGCAGACATCTCCCATTCCTGTTGCACTAAATGCGTCACGTTTGCTAGAACTTCAGATAATGGATGGATCATGAACCCAGGGCTTGATCAGTTGGGAAAGAGTGAATACAGTCAAGGTCTGACAAACCAGTTCTTCATGCCCAAGACATTACTGAGTGTTCCGCAGCATACGAAGATGCAGTACTAAAGACTGCAAAAGGTGAAAGGTCTATTTGATGGGTATGTGATGGCAAGCATGGCAAAGACACAGCCCGGTTGTGGACTGGAGATATTGGTACGGCGCTGATGGTTTGTTCATGCCTCATGTGTCAAACAGCAGCCGCCCAAAGTCAATATACCCCACCGAACCGCACCCGCAAAGGCAGGGGAACCTCAAATGTTGGATATTATCAGATCAAAACATTTGATTGGACCTGGTCCTATCACATTAAGGTTTTTAGTGTTGCATGCCGCGCAGACCTCTTGCGAGGCATGCAATAGACAGAGGACAGAAACAATGCATCTGGACTGAGATAACAGAACTGGGCCGGATATAAGAAGGTGCTCATTAACTGCTGCTTGCCTCATTGAATCTCAACTGGCTAGCCTTGATTATCCTTCTTGCTCACTGCCTGCTATTGCCACTGCTTGTGTGGTGTCTTGGTTTGCATATTCCATTTCCTATACGGTAGCCAACCTTCCAAGACAAACTGTTCACAGCATTGACTTGGGCAAGTTTGTGAGTCCTCAATTGCAAGCATGCTGCTAACTTCTCACAGCTCAATGATTTGCTTGCAGCTGTCATCTCTTTGGAGCCTGCTCTTAGCATCATGGGTGAAATACCCTGCGCGGGATTCTCACTCATCACCGCGTCAAAGCAGCGCGTCTTCTAGTTGCAGGCCAACAGGAGACCAACCCTCAGAGGATGGCTGGCGCAGGTCTGGTTGGTCCACATTCTTCTATCAGGAAACTGTACTGGGGCCAGTTACTCAAGACTCTTTAGCCTGCGCCCCCACAGCAGACCAGGCTTGCCTTCCAACATATCATACAGCTATCCAATTGACAAGCCGTCTTAAGGATCCTATAGAAAACGCTAAATATGCTGGTGTACTTTTCAGCCCAGATTATCGAGTCCAAGTCTGCTTACGCGTTATGGCTATACATATGTGCTTTGTCCTTGACCGCTTTTCAAAAAGATCAGATGCGCAAGGCAGCTCATGAGTGTTGAGGAATGGAACATCTCATAGGACGATTTGGGTAAAGCTTGCCGTCGGTTGACGCCAGGAATATGTGGACTAGAACTGTCTAGCCTTTCAGAACAGGTGACCGGTGCATGGAAAACTATCCAGGTCCTGCAATTGTACTTCAGATTGTGGAGTGAGCTGTGGCTATTGTTCTTATCTTCAGCCTGGTTTTGTGTATTTATGTATAGCCTCTCCAACAATGGATTTTTTTAAAGATGTGAGAGAGATAGGATTACTTTGGATGTTTCAATGCTTACATGAACTCATTTGAGTGTAAGGAAAGAGCTGAGATAGACTTTCTTCAAAATAGAAGCAATCCGCTATAGGCTGATACACGAGCGCATGAAAATCCCACCAAGACAACATTAGATTACAATGAAATAATTTGCATTCAATCTATATATTATCAGGATGATGGACATAGGAGGGCCAATTCCATATCCCTTGACAACATTTTACTTCTTTCATACAATTGTCATAGCATCCAAAAGTCAGCAGTTTACAAAGAGCAATGGGAGAACTGGCTGTCTCAGATGCCAACTTAGCACAGCTAAACAATCCTCACCTATGGGCAATGGAGACTGATGGCTTTGTTGTGCTTGACTGCGAAGCGCCATCTCAACAAATAATCAATACTATTGAGAATTCTGTTGGATGAGACAAACTATATTGCTCAAGAACATCGCAAGAAGCACCAACCTACCATTTTCAAGGCAATGATGAATTCAAGGATTTTTCTAAAACACAAAGACATAAGATCTTGCCGCCCAGTTCAGACAGTTATTGTAGGCTAATCTTGTTGCCACAGATACTCATCATGCTTCAAAGCCACCTTGAGAGCTCTGGTGATGGGTTAATTGAGCAGGGTCCCCTCATTGTTTGTTTCATTCATTTCACTCTGGACACAGAACAATCACCATTGAAACTTGCACATCCATGCCCTGGACTGCTGTTGTTCTTTAGACTGCTTGGAGCTGCTCTTGGACCAGAAAATGGAATGTTCCAGGTCTATCCTGGCTCCCACAGGATGTCAAAGGAAACCATTCTGGCAAGTGCAACCCAGCTCATAGATATTCATGTTGGGAAAAACCAGCTGTTAGTTGCCTGTGGTTGCCTCTGGGCCAAGGAGTCGCATGCTGAGGGTTTGGTCCCTACAATATGGGGGGCTATTCAACAGAGCCCATGATTGAATACATTAACAATGATACTCAATACTATATGCAGTTTGGATGAAGCCAACCCAGATGTATATATAGATTTGGTCAGTAGTGAACGTGACAGATGTGAAATTATGTGACATACTCCATCTCTGACATTAAATTGATGACACTCTTCAAAGCAGCCCATTCTGGAGGGCCGTCCTCTCCTTCCGCGCCAAGATGAGGGATTCTAGATTCCATTAGGTGGCTGATGGGTTACCAAGAGGATGTAAATCACAAATAGGTTTGTCATAGCCGCCTTGGTAGATATCTAGTCGCTTTGATAACATCTGAGCAAACTCCATGATCTTCTGATCACCTTGGAGGAGTTCAATCAATTGTTTCAACTCTTTATAGTGGAGGTGCGCGAGTTTTGGGAGAGCTTCCAGTAGGACTAGTGAGATACCTGGCTTGTTCAACCCTTTTTCAATGTATAAAATCTTGTGACCCTGTTTTAACACTGATTGGGTCATGTTATCCTGCGGAAGATCATTCTCCTTGATGAAACAACTATTGAGATGTCTTTTGAGGCGTTCCTTGGGAGATTTTTTTCCAGTATTGAAATGCCAAGTACTTCATGGAAAGCAGGCATTTGAGATGCTCAAGGACATACTTGAATTGTCTCTTGTGAGCTGATGTTGTGTCTTTCTTTTGCTGCTGCGCCTGAGTTTTGTGGCTAGAGACAGCGGTGTCTTCTGCCCCATGTTCTGATCCCGCGGTTGAGGGTCACCATGACTAACAAGGCCAAGGATGGGAGGCCCTGGCCCTTGCTCTTTCACTCTGTGTCATTGGATTTCTTGTGCTATAAGTCATTGTCTTGAAAATTCTTATGATAAAGTGAGGCAATACATACAATGGAGGTGAAGTTCTGAATAGAAGCCCAAGGCAGTAACTTTAGTAGGGTCAGGAGGATAGAGATTTATGCTCAATGACTACAGTATGACTACAAATATTGCCCTCTGATAGCTAAACTCATCTAAATACCTACAAGCTATCAAGCTCGGAGCTGTGTCTAGTTCACATGAGGAGTATGGTTCAGTAAGGGAATAGGGTCTATTGGACTAAGATGAGAGAATACATGTTCTATGAGTATGATATTTGACCCGACGTGTGGCCAGTATCCTAGGTCCCCAGGCGCTGCAGGGAGACGGACCTATGACTTTTGTGGTCCTCTGTCCAGAGCAGCAAAATGTAATCAGTTCTGGGCCTGAATCGGGCGCAGGTTTGTAGTCCAAGGTCTGATGAGGTTATAGGTCCAGTGACCTCGCTCTTTCTGCCTGGTACAGTGGACAGAGGACCCATTGGGTCCTGGGACCTCAGTCCTAGGACCGGCCTGGGCGCAGGACCGACAACTGGCGACCACACTGGCCTCCGAACCGCAGGGGTTGTAGGACCATGTGCTTTGGATATGTCATGACCTAGGACCAACGCTGGCTACAAGCTGTCATCCTCGCTCGTCTTTTGTTCCCCAAACCGAATGCTAAGCGACATCATCGTTGACCGGATCATGTATCACCATGTTTATTTTTGACCTCCTTCTATTTTTGTGCCCTTTCTACATTTGTCACTTGTACCCTTCTAGGTTGGTGATCCTCTCAATTATATGAAAGGCCCTCCTTGACATGAATACTTTTTCCTTTCTTGGTTGTCTTCTACAGATTCTCCTTCAAAAGTTCTCTGTTGCCCTTGCATGAAACATCACTGCTCTTGAACCATCACCTGGCTGCAATGGTTGCGCTGTGGGAGACAATTCGACGATCTAATATAAATAAAAGAAAGTCACATCTTTGCAAAGAGGAGTCTGAACTCACCCCTCAAGACTACCATGCAAGAGATGCCGCCTGTGTTGTGCAATTCAGATCAACAGGAAAACACGCTGAGGCAACCATCAAAGCCATTAATCAAGTTGGACAATTCTGAAAGCAGTGAGGCATTCAGAAATCATGCCTTCTCTGAGATCTAATATCAGCTATGTAGACACTGTGTGTTTGTGGGGGTCGATCATCACCAGCATCTACCAGCATATTCTGTAAAGAACTTTCAATATTATGCTGATTGGAGACTAAAGCAGTTTAATATCACTAAGCAGGTAACAATATGGGTAGAGTGGAAGTTCTTGCGGCTGCTCTATAAGAGGGAAGTCGGCCAGAAGATGGACAAGCTGGTCAGCAAGGAAGTCAGCAAGGCATGGTGACATTCACATTTTTCATGCAAAGTCACTAAACCTACTTTGAATGCAATATATTCTAGGACCCTTGACAGACAAGTTTGATCTTGATCTGTCTGTTGTGAACAAGCCTATCTTGTTTGTGTTCTTTTCTGTCCTTTTGGTTGCTTTTTTCCCACCTCTCTCATGTTGGTTTTGCCAGACTGTCTCTTCTTTCTGGTTTTGTTCAGCTCTGTGTCAACCTCTGAATCTGTGTCCTCGACTTTAAATGTGGGTCTGTTGGTCTTATTCCAAATAGCACTGTGTAGGCCATGTATGTCACTGAGATAATAACAGAGGGCCATTTCATCCAGGACTTGCAGATTGCACATCAGATGTCAACACTGCTGTAGCCAATGTGCATCCATCAGATGATCCTTTTCTATATGATCCCACCATTCATTACTGCACGTCCAGGGTTTCATGCGCCTGGAAGGTAATTTGGTGCTATCTTCAAGGCAGAAAGGGCAGTATCCTGGTCAGATGAGGGTATGGCAGTAGGTGATGATCTCACATCTTCAGGAGCTGATGGATTCAAGATGTCCTTTGCAATGCTCTTCCCACTTGTCTTTAGTAAAAAAAAAAAACTGGACGCATTCATAGCAGTACTCTAGGTCCTGTGGCTGGCATCCAAGAACAAGAGACAGTTCTTGCTGTCTGCAAGAATAAGTATGGTTGTTTTGTTGCGGTCAAGGTAGTCTAAAGTCATTGATAAATATCTATCATAAGCCTGAGCGCATGAGTTGACTCATGTTTGTAATGAGAAATTGCAGACTCAACATTTACCACCCAACGGCTCTTCCCCAGGACGATACATGACATCATAGTCCTGAGTACATAGAGTAAGCAAGTCCGCGACCGCTGAGAGCGTTCCAGAATGAGTGAAAAGCTCATTCAAGGGTATCATCTGAGCCAGTTGCTGGTGCTCTGGCAGGACCAGGAAGATGCCACAGATGATATCTTTCCATAGATATCATCTGGCACAGACTTTCCACCAGATAGAATTTTTCCTTCCAATCACTTCTGAACCCAGTTGTCCCAAGATTCTTTGAGTGCCTGCATGTGGAGATGGTGCTTCTGCATTTGTATCCTTTTCTTGGTCATGTAAACCTCAAAAGGATCTGCCTTCTCTAGAGTCAATTTCTGCAGCTGCTGTTCAAGATCAAGGACTGGGTCATGTAGAATAGCATCCTGCCTTTCTGTGGGAGGTGTGTTGGATACCCTTTCTCGCGATATTTGCCAACCCCTCAGAGATATTCAATATGGTCCTGACGCATCTGTTCTTCAAGAAAGACGTCCATACTACTCAGAGCTGAAGTATTTGCGATATTGCGCCCATAGACATGAGGATCAGTTTGGTTCAGCAGCTGGCCTCTTTCGGCTTCAGCAGCAATCTCTGAACAGGGTTCAGTCTCAGTCTTGCCTATGGCCATACGCAATGTTTGCATATCCACTTACTGTCAATTTTATATGCAAGACCGCGCCATAAACTATGGATTGTGATAATCTCATAGTATCCAGTGTTGCAAACTATTGCTTTGAAAAGTCGACAGTGTCAGTAGATAGGGGACCGGATTGAAGCAAAGCTTCCCATGTTCTCTCATTGCCACACAGAACCTAGAAAGGCCAGTCAGGATGTTGGCTTGGGGGCAAGGAAGAGCACGTCTTACACTGTATTTTTGGGGTCATGATTGTTTTTGACCCATTTTTGACTAAGATGGAAGAAAATTTCCTTTTCTCCATCAGGTCTGCAATATAGGTATAATTCAATGTCCTAAAGCCATTCAGAGACATGTCCAATAACATAGGATAATAATCCATACCTCATATCAGAGTCCCCGATCATCTGCTTTTGATGTATTGGAATAAAGACCCCAATTCTTGCTCCGGAGTAGCAGTATATTAGGATAGCGAAGGTCATTTGAATCCTGTGTCACTCATGAATGAAGACTGGGTCATCATCAGTCCACATGGAAACAATGATATTGGTCAAGTCACAATGTGTAAACATGTGCTTGGTGTGTTTCTTGTTCTTGATAATATCCTCCTTAACAAGGGTCTTCCTAATCCACTTTTTGTCATCAGAATATAGCATGAACACCTCAAGCGTAACAATTTACATAGTAAACATCTTCTGTGTCTTTCTTGTCAAAAATGTTTTTTGTAACACAAGTGAACCTGGCAAAAATCGTTCAGCAAAGTTCAACACAGAAGACATAGTTGGCTGGAGAGAGAGCATCCCTTGGGTAGAGAATATGTAATAACAAATGAAGTCCTTGATAGTGGCCAAGTCTGGTGCAGGTTGCCCTTCACGGAGACAATCTCCTTCATTCATATCACTGTCCTGTCATGCCCATCTTCAAGATAATTAGTTACTGTCATAAAAGACAGTGGATCGAAGTATGCATACATCTTGTAATCTTCCAAAACCCTGTTCTGAAGTTGGATTGAGTCCTCTGAATATTTATTTTCTGCTCTCACACTGTCCTTCTCTTGATGTGCCCTCTTTCATAGCCATTCACTTTGGCATGAGCAAGTCTGTCAACCTTTGCCTTTGGCATTTTGGAAAATTTCAACGACTCATCTGCGGCCAAAAAGAAGAGAAGACTAAAAGATGAGAAGAAAAGAGAAGGAAATTATAGAGTTACACACAAAATACAGAAAGATTTCTGCAAGACGATAGCAAGTACAGGAGGGGAGGAGGGGGAGAGGAAACAAAAGGCTGGAAAGAACAGGAGAAACAGGGTTGCAGGACACAATTTTTCCCATTGTCCTCTTCCCTAGGGTCAGCAGGGGATTGCACACTGCCACCTTTGTTATCCAATCTCTTTTCTGCATGGTTCCTAGGTTGGATGTTGCTAAACAGCCGGCGCGAGTGTAAGGATGGGTGACAATGGGGTGAGTATAAATGAGCTTGGGTGAGCGAATCACCTTGACTGAGTGATCTGATCACCTGACTCACCCAGCTCACCCACTTAAAGCGGCGATGTCCGAGCGAGGAAGGAAAGAGCTGCTCGCAGATTTTTATACGATATTTTGACCTACCTACCTACCTACCTAGGTAGTTATATAAACATAGTCCACTTTGCTGGATGAGTTGAGTGGGTATTGTACTGTACTGTACATCCTACGGAGAGAGACATACACAGAGAGAAAGAAAGAGAAAGGAGAAAAAAAAAATAAATAGAATAGAATGAAAACGGAACCCGCGCTGAACCAGTCAGTCTTTTTTCTCTCTTCTCTGGACACACACACAACACGCACGTTATATATATATATATATATATATATACAATAACCGGGGTCGTGTTTTGTTTGATGCCCCGGTTGGACTTCAGGATATATATATAGGGTTATCAGTAAACAAGAGAGGCCACCATCATCGGCTGCGCGCGGTCAGCATGTGAGATCAGGTGAGAACCGGGACCTCGATCGGCGTATCCATGGATCGGATTATCGCATTCCTTTTCCAAGCCTACTCTTCCAATAACTTAAAAAACCAATTAAATCAGATTTGTTTATCATACAGCTGGCGGAAACCAACCCCCTTTTTTTGTCTCTCTTCTAGGAACTACCTAGCTAGTAAACTATATGTACAGTACAATATCCTGTTTCAAAATCGAGTCTTTTGGGGGGGGGCCAGAAAGAGAAAGAGCAAAAGGCCAAAATGTCAACCTCTGCCAGGTCAGGTCACGTTCATCAAATCAAATCATATATGTACACGCACATTAATGTAGGCGAAACATGGTGATCACAATCCCTTCTCCATCATCTGAGTGAAGAATTAACGTTAGAGAGATCTTCTGGTGCGGTCGTTGAACTCGTGATCTAGTTAGATTAGTTTTTGTACTTGCGCGCGTCGCAGGTCACTGAAATATGATTGGGGACTGAGTCTAAACCGTCGTCTTTTCTTTTCCAGACGAATGGATGCAAGTGTACAGTAGATCCACTGTGCTTGCTAGACCACTGCTGGCTCGTCAGACACTACTTCGAGCGCTTTCCAGATGAAAACCGACCGGTGAGGTGTCTGGGGTAAACGTTCGGAGAAAAGGGGTGTCCCCAGTCGAGCTCCGGTTCGACCGCTCACGAGTCGTTCCCCGTCTCCAGCACCTCAAACGGGTTCGTGTCTTTGGCCTCCGGCGTGCCGGGCGCGCTCTCTACCTCCGTCTTCTTCGCCCGGTGCTTCGGCGGGAGGGCCGAAAACCCGTCCTCATCAGCTGCGATCTGCGACCCGGTCGCCGTCGCGACGTCCTCGTCGACCTTCTGCTGGGTCGCTTCCCGCTCCACGCTGCCGTCCGCTTGCGCGCGGGCCTCGTCCTCGTCCTCGCCGTCGCCGTGCATCTCGATCACGGCGCGCTGGATCTCGCGGCTCACGTCCTTGAGCGCGTCCAGGCCGGCCTTCTCGGCGATGTGCATGTCCATCGGGTGCCTGACGCTCGGGGTCTTGCGGTGCAGGTAGGACCGGATGAAGAAGCGCACAAACAGGTACGTCAGCGGCAACAGGTACATCACGTTGAGCCAGATGGCGAAGGCCTGCCCGGTCGTGTCGACGCACTGGATCGTGCGGTACTCGAGGACGCGCTCCGGCACGCTCGGCTGGGCCAGCTGGGGCGCCGGCACTGCGTCCTCCACGTGGAACTGCTGACCCTGCGTGGCGAGGACGTTCTCGGCGATCCCCCCAACTCCGGCAGCGCGCAGGGCAAGCCTCTTCAGCCAGGGAGCCAGGCTGGCGCCGGGGGTCGACGTTGCCGCGATGCCGGACTCCGCTGCAGAGGGCACGGCCGGGGCAGGCGTCGGTGCTTCGTACGGCACGAGAACGGGAACCGTGTAGCGGACGAACAGATGGATGGCGGCCAGTGCGGTCCCGATGACAAACTGCGTGATCTGCATGGTCGTCAGGGTGCGCTTCACGACGGTGGGAACGCGGACGGAGACCGCGGTCAACGCGTAGTACGTGTACTAGAGCTGTCAGTCCGTGGTCTTCCGAGAACGATGAGGTGGATAGACAAACCATCAGCGCATGGATCCCCGAGTTGACGAGCGCGAAGATCCAGATGGGCGACGCGACGTAGCGGATGCCGGCCCACATGCACATCATGGCGCCCGCGTGGTGGTAGGTCTGCAGCGTCGAGCTCTTCTTGCCCTTGGCCAGGATGATGGCCGTGTCGAGGACCTCGTAGAACTTGGAGAGGTAGAAGATCCAGCCGTAGTACGCCAGGCCCTGGTTCCAGAGGCGCCCGGCGTCCGTCGGAGCGGGCACGCCGCCCTCGGCCAGCTGGAACTCGGGGTTGTAGATGTCCCAGCGGTCCGCGGTCTCGTTGAAGACGGCGGCGTTGCCGTAGCCGCGCGGGCCGTTGATGTGGCAGAGCGAGTCGGCGATGGCGACGATGCCGTGGGGGTCATCGCGCTCCGGCCACGCGCTGCGGAAGGCCCGCACCATTCCCGCGAAGGTCCAGGCGGAGTAGACGGCGAGGAAGACGTTGTGCAGGACGACGAGGACCTTGAAGAGGCGGGTCTGGCTGAAGGCCCAGGGCCGGTACCCGCGGTCCTGGTTGACGCGGTTGAGGATCATGACGGTGGCGGCGTAGACGCCGGCGATGGTGACGGGCACCTTGACATCGAGCAGCCTGGTGTAGAGCTCCGGCGGGATGTTGAAGGGCTGGTGCCAGGAGGGCTCTGAGGTCGGCGGCGCGGGGATCGGGTCGGGACGCGGACGGGGAGGGAAGCTGAAGAGCGACGCGGGCGGCAGGGCGAGCTCGATGGCAGGCCCAGCGGTCCTGACCCGGAGGGAGTCGAGCATGGTGGGCAGCATCGATCTAGAGAGGGACCAAGTGGTGGTGGTAGCAAAGGGAGAGGGGATGGAAGGCAAAATATAGCGAGAAAAGCCCGATTCACGCAGACCAGCGCGACAGATCTCGGACCATCTCCCAGTCCGTCCACAGGCCGGCCGCACCGCCAGTCGTACAGAGCCTTGAAGCCTTTCAGGCGTCGAGGCGATCGGGGATGCCCGCGGATGGGCGGAGACGTGTGGAGACGGCGGCGTTTGTTGGGACTCGCGCAGCTCTGGGCGTGTGGTCGACCTCGGCACAGCGTCAGCGCGCGATGCTCGTGAACAGGGGCGGGCAACGGGGACTCACCGTGGTCAATTGATGCCGGGCTCGCAAAGAATGCTTGTTCGAGAGATGCTAGACGAGAAGAACGCGGTTGTTTTTCCCGCACCGCACGCGACACGCTGCCGCTTCGGGGCATCACGTGGTGCGCCGGATCCAACGGATATCACCATATCGATAACCCATCGATCGGTTGCTTGCACGGCGGTCCATCGCCAGGCCGGCCGTTGCTCCTCTGCCTGGATCAGACCTTGCATGCTGCGGATCCCCTGCAGACACCAGAGTGCTGTCAAAACCACTGGACTGTTGCAGTGTTGACAGGGGAGATGGTGCAACCTCAGGCTGCACATGTCTGCGGCGTCTTCCGCGGCATCTTGCCCCAACTGCCGATGAAGCGTGAGGAACGATCCGAGCCGCTATCTGCCATGTCGAATCGGCTCTTTCCTTCCGGTCGGTGGGGACGCCGCGGATGTCGATCCCCGATCGCTTGATCAGATAAGCCCGGTCTGATCGTGCAGGCCGTCAGTTTACTGAGATACGATACTACGGAGAATGATCCGGCGGGAGGAGACGGATGGTTGAAGGAAAGCAGGCACAGCAGGGAAAAAAACATGGATTTCGAAATTATCCGTTCGGAGCAGTATCAGTCGCAGTCTGTAGTACATAATACACCCAAGTCTTCCCATGTACAGCGCAGCAAGGATTAAAACAACTCCGCAACGCCAGCAGCGAACCCGGAAAACGCACAGCAAAGATACAGCACGCTCAAACAGCCAGACTCAGAACCACACACGCCATCTTGCGTGGCCCATGATCGACCCGCCCCTCAGCAGCGCGGCTTCGTCTCCAACGGCACCGGCGGAGGGGGCGCCGGCCGCGCGTGCGGGGGCGTCGACTGCATCTGCGGCTTCTTGGGCGGCGGCGGCGGCGGCGGGGGCTTCCGCCGGCTCAGCGCCTCCCGGTCGATCTCCGACGGACGAGGAGGCTGCGGAGGCGGATGCCCCTGCAGCTGCTGGGACCCAGGCGGCGGGTTCGCAGGGGACTTCTGGTCCTCGATGAAGCTGTTGATGCGCTTCGTGACGCCGTACTTCTCGTTGAGCCCGCTGAGCTTCTTCATCCCCGCCTGGATCTGATCCCCGTGCCGCTCGCGGAAGTTGTTCACCGTGGACGCGGCGCTCCGCGCCTCCGCGACCGAGACGGACGACGGGTCGTTGTGTAGCTTCTGGACCGTCCGCAGCGCCGCCTGCTTCTCTGCCAGCGTGGTCCCCTGGGCGAGCGGAGTCTTCCCTGCAGATGACGATGTCGACATCTGCGAGAACCGGGCCTGGAGCTCGTTGACCGGGTTGTTCCGTTCGGCCCCTGCCTGGGTCCCCGCGTTACTGCTCCCGATCCCCAGCGCGGGCACGGAGACGCCGGCCTGGGCGAGACGCGATACCGCATCCTGGTTCAGTTGCCCCGGAGGCTGTGATTCAGGATTCGGTGTGGGGGAGTACGCTGGGGGCGGCGACGGCGACGTAGCCTGCGACAGGCCGGAGTTCGTCCGCGGAGGGAGACGCGGCGGGAGGCTGGGCTTAGGCTTCGGGTCGGCGACCCCGGACTCGGTGGCAGTCTGCGCTCTCCTCGGGGGTGGAGGGAGGTGGCCGGTGGACAGTCCTGTCGTGTCCGCGCGATATGGCCGCGGAGGAGGGGCGGGCTTCTCTCTCTGTTCCTCCGCCTCTGCCTGAGCCTGCTGCTGGGCGTTCTGCTGGCGGGGCTGCTCCTGAGTCAACGGGGCCCCGAGACCTCCCCGGTCAGCAGCCGGGCCATGATACTTGATGTGTTTTGGAGGGGGTCCGAAGGAGGCGGGGTCCTTGAGCGACGACAGCGGGCGAGCGACGTGCTGGGAGCGGTCGGCGGTATCTTTGTCCTTTCCCATGCCTACCCATCCGGCCTGGAGCACAAGTCAGTGACCAGTCGAGATGCAAGCCGATGTCTCATTAACGAACCACTTGGTTGATGCCCTTGAAGTCCCCCCGCCAGCTCTCCCGTCCGCCGTCGCGGCCTTTGGGATGCCAGCCCTCCTTCATCACCCCGCGCAGCCCGCTCATGATGCTGATCGATCTCTGAGTCCTCCAGGAGGAAGAGGAAGTTACTAAATAGGCAGCACGGCTCTAACACATGGGGGCTGTTTGTCTGGGAGGTCAGCTTCGTCGACGTGCTCGAGCGAGACGTGTGGGGAAGCTCGCGGATCTCTCCGTCGCCGGCGTCTCGGCGCGCCGGCCGTCGGCGTCACGTGAAAGACATGCTCCATCTGGACTCTGGCCGGTTCATCCTGATTTCATCTCCCAGAAGTCCCGGGTTGATATCCTGCTTTCTCCTGATGTTTGCTCTCTCTGGATCAGCCTCTACTTGCTGACTCTGGAGTTGTCCATATCTTCCCGCCCCCAACATTCTCGGAACGTCTATCCCGGGTTAGGTGCTTCGTCCGCGCCTGATGGTTGGTCTTGGGCGCTTCGAGCGCAGTGCTAGGCCTGCTAGCTGCCAGCCTTGTCGACTCATGATTTCCGTGTACGGAGTAGACGAGAGGCAGCTACCAGGGACTCTGGCGTTTTGAACACGCGTTAGCCCGTCGTTAGGTTTGCTGCCGCAATCCCTGCAACTACATCCTTTAGGCCCCGTCGAGTCGCTCAATTTCCGTCTGTTGCCATGATGGCAAACAAGGCGGCGCCTAGTACGGATGACACGAGGCTTAGCGAGAAATTTCATGCGCAGGCCTCGCGGATTTACGAGGTACATACAGAGTACTTCGTACATGGTCCTTCGTATCTGCCAGCGGTCGCGCACGATCCGCAAGCCTGTTTACTGGGAGGATTCTACTCCGTACCTATGGAGTGAGGACCATAAAATCCCCAAAAACGGACAAGCATGGGTCAGCCTTGGAAGATCAAGCACGGCTAATTCCGCCCATACAAAGAGATGCTGGTCGTATCACCTTGGATCCTCGTCTTAGACGCCCGAAACATGCAGGTCGCCCCGGTTGATTGGTCGCTCGTGAAGCCTCCAGCTCAGCTCTACATTTAACGAGCATAAGGGCAATGGCTGTGCCTCCTCCCCTGCTATGCGCTGGAGTTTCTCCTCATTTCTTTTCACCCTCTTTTCTTTTGTTGTGTTCTTCCCATTCTAGTTTTCCAGTCATGCTTCTGCCACAGGATCTTCGCGATGGATGGGATATGAATAGTATGGATAACGGGAGTACGATGGTATCTTTGCACTGCTGAGTCTACTTCTTCCTGCTTGAACATTGTGTGTACTCTTCCTTTCCACATTCCAGTGTGTTTTCCAGATTTATTCCTACTGATGCGGCCGAAACATGCTCATGGATACTGACTTCATTCAGCGACACGGCCGCAGTTAGCCCTCTACTGAAGCGTATCTGATTTCCCCGCCTCTCCCCTCTGCTTAGTTCATGGCCTGTGTCCTGTGCAGAAAGGTCAGAACGTGGCTCGGTATGAATGTCGGCCGCTTTTCGCCAGCTTGGGCGAACCAGTCCTTTAACAGTCACCCCACACCCCATCAAACCCCCGCCAACGATGCCACGACGGCGCCCCAGCCAGAAGGTCTATCATCGGAAAGTGTTGCCGGGCAGTCTTCACCACTACCCCAGACATCAGCGCCGCCCCGGACATCAGTGCCAGCCTTGATACTAGCGCTGTCGCCGACACCAGAAACGTCGTGGCCGGCGACATTGGAGTCGTCGTGGACATCGGAGTTGTTGTCAACATCAGTGCCGGCATCGCCGTTCGAACTGTCATCAACGTCACAACTGCCATCGGCATTACAACTGTCATCGACGTTACAACTTCTATCCACAACAAAGCTGTCATTGACATCAACACTGACGTCCACGACCGAGCATGCCAGAACGACTACAGCCGTCCCTTCTCCAGCCGGAGGCCCCAGCGAAACAATACCAACTTTGCGAGCATCATCCGAAGCAGAAGCAGCCCCGAGCGATCGCGGCGGGTCCAATGCCAAAATCATAGCCGCGATCGTTGTTCCTGTTGTCATTGGCTTTGTCTTGCTCATTGCAGCCGCCATATTTTTCCTGCTGCGGCGGAGGAGGAAGAAGACCGGGATAGACGTCAACAAAGAAGTTTTCGACGTCGACATGAGTCAGAGATCCATGGATATGGCCCCAGTTTCGGGAGGCTATGATAATCCAATAGCGACACAGAATTACCAATTTACCCCTACTACTCCTTCCACGGAGCGGAATCGGAACGCCGAGGCAGAGTCCGAATCAAGAACAAGACTCGTGGAGCCGCCGTCGCCGCAGCAGCCGCAACCTCCCGGTGGTGCACCACCTGTCGTTGTTGATCCGCCTCAGTTCACGGTGACCGAGCCCCAGCCCCCGCTTGGTCAACAAACGCCCCTGACGGAGGAGAACCTTGCCGTTCTGCATCAGAGCAGGGAAGGACGGGAACGGGACCGGCCGCGGTCGCCGTTTGCAGATCCGCAGGACGATGCTACCAATAGCAGCATATCTTCGGTCTCAGATCTGGAGCAGCCTCTTGGCGGTGGAGATGGTCGTGATATCGATGAGATTTCTGCCGTCTCGTCGTTGGACGAGGAGCACGGTGGTGGAAGGGGAGGGTATCGTTCTGCGAGCAGATAACCAGATCCTTCGGACCTGTTCTTAAGTGATGGTATTTATGTCGATATCTCACATGGTCGGGACACGCAACGCTCGTTAGGTACATACATAGCGACCATTATATTATATGAGGAGGGCTTCTCTGGAATTTCTTCGCACTCGGATAGTACAGAGTATAATCTAAAAGCTTCCTGTGCTGTGAGATTGTTTATGGCATCCGAGGAGGGGTTTTTTTTTCATCATCTTGCGTTAAACCCGCGTCCATCTTCGCCCTCAAGACACGCAACCACATTGTGAAAAGTGAATATGTATATCGGGGGGGAAATCTATAATCAACGCGCTCTAGTCAATATACCATTATTGTTTGTGGATGAGTTGAGTTGACTGTCCTGGAACGCAATAAAATATGGCAATAATCTCGTATTTCTCGTATCGTTCTAATCAGTGGCACCATCCACGAAGCATCTGATCTGAAGCATCGGATTCCATCGAGGTCAGAGCAACGATGTATGTACTGTACAGTTCATCTACTCTGCATGTACATGTACATGTACCTGTGCACCCAGTACGTCGGACGCAGAAGAACACGGTGTCAGGTCAGGTCAGGTCAGGTCAGGTGAGCCCGCCTTACGACGGAGGGAACCCCTATGTGTCATGTATCTCATTCCTATCTACCTACCTAACCTACCCTGAGATTCCGGCATTGCCGTCGATACCCAAGTAGTTAGCCAGCCATAACTCGATCGTAATCAATCATATTTATTGCCTCGGATATTGCCTCTGCTGTTGGAACTTGATTTCGGAATCACTGAACTGGAAAAGCCGACCTGAAACCTGGACACTCTGATCTCAGGAACTGGTCGCTCCAACCAACATACTTCACAGTGTGTTGTTCAAGTCAGTCTTGACTAGCCAGGCAGAAGAATAACTTAAGCTCGATTAATTAATTAATCAATTATCTTTTCTTCTTCACTTCAGGGCTCAGCATTATTGTGTCCAGGATCAAGTAATTGGAGCAAGGTAGTGCCATATCTTTATCACACACATAGTATATAAATCAAGAACCGATTACTCACACTGGGGTAATCAGGAGTATCACTGCCTCACATTGTTCATTTGTTTATGGGCAGAGCAGACACTGCTACTGATACGAAAAACCCCTAGTTCTAGATGAATGTACCTTGAAGGAGTCTTTTACTTTTATTTAATCCGAGCTGCACAGAAAGACTTTTTGATATCTACACCAGGAATAATAGTAAATTGCTGCTAAGTTGTTCTGCACTGTATACAGAGTAGGGTAGACAAGGTTGTTTCTGAAGTAACTGCTGTACATACATATTCTACTGTACACTAAATGTTGACCCTATTTTTATTTACTCAATTGAATGAGAAAAGAAGAAATGAGATAACTTAGCCATATGATACCTGAAGAGGTCAAAGAGCGGACAATGATATGATATGATATGATAAAGAGGATTCTATCAATCCAATACAAGAAAAAAAAGAAAAGAAAGAGAATAACAATAAAAGAGAAAGTTCAACCCTAATTCAATTTGAAAGAACTGTAGTCAAAGGTTATTGAAATATCTGGATCTGATACATACAAGAAAGAAAAGAACCAATCCAATCCAAGAGGATCTGTGAAGAGTTTTTTTCTCTACATTCCTACAATTCTGTCAAACCGTGGATATTCTGATATGTTGCAGACTCAAGTATCTGTCCACGAAGTAACCAGCACGTCACTTCACAACACAACATCCATCATACTGATTAATTCCCACACTTCTTCCCCGTCGGCAGCGCCAGCGGATACGCCCCGTCGCCCCGGACCACGTCTGGCCCGGGATTCGGGAACTTGACCTCCGCGTTGCCGTTGGGAGTCCTGCACCCGTTGTCCAGGTCCGCAAAGAGGAAACTCGGGCGGTCTGCGAAGGCGACGTGCGGAGGAGCAGAAGAGCCTGGCTTGATGTCCGAGCCCGAGTCCTGACGCTTGTGGCTGGCCGGGACGAGATTGTAGTTCCCTGGTAGGATGGGGGTTCGGCGGCTTGAGGTCGAAAGCCGGGGACAGGTGCAGGTGCAGCCGTTGCTGTCGGTGTATGTTGATCCTGATGATGAGGAGGATCCTGTCCCGGCAGGGACTGGGGCAGATGCAGACGATGATGCTGGAGACGCTCCGGCAGGAGAAACAGTGGAAGTTGAAGACGACGTGATCATCACCGGGGAACAGACCATGTAGAACTCCTGCTCGCGGTTGAACCAAGTCCACGCGAAGATGTGATCCCCGGCCGGCATGTCTGCCGGGACGGTGAACTCGAACGTCTGCTTCGCCGGATCGGTCCCGCCGTCGCGGTGCGGACAGTTCCCTTCGTAGCTCCGCACCACCTTCCAGGTGGTCCCGTTGTCGATGCTGAAGCCGACCTGGCATGAGCCGCCGTAGTGATTGCCTGTGCCAGTGAGGCTGAAGTTGGCCGTGGATCCAGCGGCCCAGATCGCCACGGGGCGGCCCTGAGGGGTGCCGACCTGGTTGAGGTATCCCCGGCATGGGAACGGGGTCTTCTTGCCGCAGCAGTTGTAGGGGTAGGTCAGATATTCGTCGGCTGGGCCGGTGCGATAGGGGTTCTCCTCGGCTTGGAATGGGTATGGATAGTAGAGGCGCATGTGGGCCTGCACGGAGGCGGCGAAGAAGGAGAGAATAGAGATAGTCTTGACGAAGGATGGCATCTTTGTTGCTGTTTTGACTTTATTTTGTAGGTAGGTTGTTCGCACTCGAGATGTACATGTAGCAGTAACTGTTGAATTCGAGTTCTCGAGGTCTGGATTGAAGAGCGAAGCAGTTCCGAGGACAAAGGAACGAAGGAACGAGCGTCGAATTTATAGAGGATTCAAGGAACGTGTCTTCTGCGTCAGAGCCAGCAAGTCATAACGGTTTTGTGTTTCCTGGCCGGTCACAAGGCGGCCTCCGTCAGGTGAAGGTGAAAAGCATCGTAGCATGAGCCAGACAAAAGACGCGTCCTATGATTGTGTTCTGAACAATCACACAAAGAAGTATCTGTTGAATGACATTCATGGAGAAAGTGGCTTAATAAGCAAAACTCCGGGTCTCAATAGCGATTGAGGATTATATTCACAGTATATTGACGACTTTCCATTACCATGAAGAGCTTTTCAGTCGGTGACTCCCCATTCTCATTGGGCGCTGGTTTCTTTGGAACGACTGACGGAGAGAGCGTCGGTATGAGGGTTTAGGCTGACTTGTCCTACCATGATGTCTCCACTGATACAGGAGCGCGGTTTACCCCTTGCTGTGATGTAGGGAAGAGACGTCTGTTATCGAATTCGCAGCCCCTCAGTCGACTTGAGACAACTAGCCCCCAAATCTAACAAGGGACTAAGTATGTACAGTACTGAATAGCATTTTACCACTAGAATGATTATTAGTAACTTGTCTCCATATCATGATAGTGTTGTGAATACTTATCATATTTATCCCTGAATTCTACGTTGAATCCAAACGAGTCTAGAGTCATATTATGATGTGATATCGAATTCACCATGTACTAAGGGTGAAAACCAGCACCCTGTAGACAATATACGGTCTGGAACTCTCCGTTCTGACTGCGCAAGTCATGTGGCCAGCGCATTACCCAAGCTAGAGCTCTCTTCTCCGTTGCATTATTTGACAGAGTTTAAAAGTGGCCTGAGATTCTCCTGCCACGTAGCATCCTCTCGATTAACTGGACAGATTCGTAGGGCTACTACGGGGTATCATAGTGGACAAATATGATGGGAATAAAACAAAATGTACAATCAGCCGCTCCGCTGCGCATACGGGAACAATGACGCGGAGAAACATCTACAGTTGCTTGAATATCGGAGTAATCGGCCCGAGAGGCGTCGACGGATGACTTTCATCATGCCATCTTTAAACAGGATAAAGGCTCGGGCCTTCTATTGGCATTAATTTGAGGTCTTCGCAGGACCTCCTGCTGTCTGGCATCTATGCATATTCATTGACTGAGCTCTATGGAAATTCTCAGGATGAGGTGAACAATCCTCCAGCTATCTTCCGCCAAAGTCTGGCCTATACGTCTTGACGCCCCCTTTCATCAACTCTCTCAGGGCCATGGTCGCGTACTGGCTCGACCCAAGTTGGAATTTGAGGATCACGGCAAGCTTATCTCCCGGCTCTACAGCTGAGTCGGAGGCCCCATCGCCAGCCTTGTTGAGCCGGTCAAGGTCGGTCTGAACGAATTGTCGATCGTCGTTCGAGTACGATTTTACCTCGAACGAAAAATCAGGTCCCGGCCTGCTGAGGAGTTTGCGATAACTTCCGCTGAGACTGATATCCCTCCATTTCCTTCTCATGTCAAATGGATCAAGGCCGCCGCCTAGCTCGCTTCCCATGAAGCGTTTGTAGAAGTCTGTCATCTTGTTTGGCGGGTAGAGGACATCAAAGCCGGGGAGAGGCAGAACCACGTCAAAGATCGTATACTTGCCACTTGCAGCTTCCTCTGCGGTTAGAGCTCTCGCTCGCGCGAACACGTCACCTGCTGCGTTTGCACTATCCTCTGCCTGCGGGTCGATGATAACCTCTCCATCAGCATCTACCTTTTCAGATTCCTCGTGGCCGTTCTTGTCGAGGTGCTCGTTGATGATTACCAAGTCTCCTTCGACAACCTTATCTCCGTAGAGTCGCCACCGCTCACTGGCCGCGAAGTTCCACACCAACGACTGATAAGCGTGAACATACATCAGCCGCAGGTTCCTTGGTATACTCTGCAGAGCACCAAGGTAATCGTTCTTGGAGCGGCCAAGGTGTCGGATGAGATTCGCTTCCGCAGAGAACTTTCGTGGGAGCTTGTCGAGAGCGTCATTTATTTTGCCAGTTGTCTGGAAGATGTGGATAGCCTCGGCTCGAGCCTTGTCATCCGTGCTTATGAGAGGTTCTCCTTCCCCAGAGTCCAAAGTGCCCTGAGCCGCTGCCAAAATGTGAGGACTGAAATGGAGAATAGCCTCACAGGCGCCTTTAAAGTCGCCTTGCAACATCTTGACTCCCACAGTATCCGTCCTGGTGGCGAAGGTGCCAAAACGCTGTAAGCCGTAGTAGTTGAAATAGCCTCGCTCTCGAAGATTGCGAAGTGATTTTTCGACAATTTGAGATGCTGTAGCAATTGCAGTCTCGGTATCTTTAGGATCGACTCCCGGAAATTCGCATTCACGCAGTGTGATCACGAACTCATTGCCGCCAAGATCTCCCAATTCAAGTCCCTGCTTGCGATACTCAAAATCGCCAAGCGTAGCGTTGCGGAGTGTCTTGCTAAGTCCTGCAAGACGGTCCGCATGGACTCGATAAGCGCAGGCTCTCTGGACGGTAACTCCGCGCCTGTCTTTCGTCCCGGCGAACTGGAAACTCTTTGGATTCATTTTCAATTGCCGCGCAAGATAAGATATGACCTCCATGGTGTCTTTGTTTTCCTTGTATATGGTGAAATGTAGATAGGGACCTCCAAGCTCTTCCCAGCCTAGCTTGCCCTTAAGCTGGCGGCCGTCAGCAGTGCGGGAAGTCCGCCCATCTTGCTTGCTCTTTGGAGCTGCAGATATGACCATCACCCCATCGGCGTCCGTCGACGATTCCAACCTCGAACTGAAGATACGCCTGATTGACTGGTGGATCTTTATACGTAGGTCACGGTCTGTGATGGCCGCAGTCCTCACTCTGCCGAGTTCGCCAGGCCGAGCTTTGGGCGAGGACAGGACGCGGTTGTGCAATGCGAGGATCTGCTGCGTATTTTCCGAGCCAAAGAACGACTCCAAAAGGCTTCTGTCTTCGTCCGTAAGGTGAAACTCGGGCTTTTCGTGAGCCCTGGCATCCCCTGATTTATCCTCGTTCTGCTGTCCTTCTGAAGATTGCACAGCCGGCTGCGAATCTCCAGAAGCTGCAGGAGTGTCGCCATCTTTGCTGTCCTGCTTTGAAGACTCTGAAGCGGACTGGTTTCGGAGGTGTAGAACTTGCCCAGAAGGCAAGATCTCGTTGACCAGGAAGTCGGTATATCTAAAACGCAACGTTCGTTAGCATCCTCCCACTTTCCTAGCGAACTCTCGTGCACAAACCTCTTCTTCAAAATTCCTGAAAATCCCGGGAGGTCGGCACTAACAAATTCCGTAATCCCAACCTCAGCTTCCTTCAACGTTTGACTATCTTCCGCAGACGGCTGTAGCTGCGCGGTTGCGCTGGCTTCTGCCTGCTTCTGCGCGCCCTCGGAGGTGCGGAAGACGACATCATCGCCTTGAGGTGTATCTTCCGTCTTCAGCCGCTTCCGCGGCTGCTCTATGATTTCTTCCCCTTCCATTGAGAGCGGCAATGTAAAATGCAAGAGCAACGCTTTTCAAGCTACGAATTATCAGCGTCGCGGCGCTCCCATCTGCAGGCGGGAACTTTTCTTTGAACCGAAAGGGTATAGCGCAGATGTAGGGCGTAGCCCTAGTGGCCGCCGGTCTCCGCCTTCAGGAGCGGATGCGGAGATATGTAACCCCGGACTATATATCCAGCGCCCATGGAGCACTCCCCGGATTTCTCCTTTATATTTCACTAACAACACGCCTCTGAAACAGAATCTGGGGCGCCTAGCTCAGCGATTAACTTGGAAACCCAATTGCTAGGGGTCCTGGGTTCGAAACGGGGTCCGGAAGGCGGAAATGGTTGAAGCGGCTCGGTGATTACCGACATCCGCTAACAAACCAGATAACCCTCACCTCCAGGACAACAAAACCCTGCCCGCCAAAAGCAAGGCGGGGTTTTCGTAGCACCCCTCCCCCTGCCCACCTTTGGGTGGATGGGCCGGAGTGGGAGCTTTCTGGATCTTTGACGTGTTTCGCTTTATCTTTTTGGAGTCTTCCACAGTCGCAGTTTGCTCTCCTTGAACTTGGCTGGAATACCCTACCAGTATCTACCTAAAATCATGGACTCGAAACACGTCTATGCATTTTCAACGGAGCAATTTGCTCGATAGTGACTGCAATCGCAAGAATACTACCGGATGGGACATTCCTTCACATCTTTATCTTCCTGAGGTTCACACACCGACGTATCTCGATTCTTTTTGTCCCTCGAGCTTTGCGCGGAAAACAAAGATTGATTTCTTTTTTAGTCTCAGAGAATTCCATCCGTTCTCCATAGTCTTATATCTTTTTTCCTTCATAATACTTTTGTCAATCGCAGACCTTGCTATTGCTGTCGGGTCAGTCCTTGGATCTCTGCTTTGTCTACAGTCGAGCCTATATATAGATCCGGCTTCGACGACCCTCGATCCTCGAAAAGATACCTTTCTCTTCACTCCCCAGAAGATCTATCAAGGGCAACCCAGAGACAACAAGAGGAACGGCTTGATTGGGCACACAAGGCACGTTTCCATTTTCCCAGGGACCCCTAACTAAAATAAGAACAGAACCAGTTTAAAGTCTGTGCCCGCCAAGGTCGTCCAGGGAACGCGGCAGAGAATCGAGGCACCAGGATGCATGGAACTCCTCCCTCTAGAGATACAGAACCTGCTCCCGAACGCGACGATGTGGTTCCCGTCGAGATCTCCATCTGTGTGGAGGACATTTTCACCAGCGAGGAGACGCTCATCTGGGCCCTGAGAGCGAGGCTCCGTCTCGCCATCGCTGGAATTCTCAGAATGCGGGGCGGGATGGCTGGTCAGCCGCCCGAGGATAGGCCTGCTCCGGCTCGCGGCTATATTGAACTCACGATGCAGTTCGATGATCGATTCCATGATGTGGTGGAGTTGATGCTCGCGGCGGATAGGGTACTGGTGCGCATGTTGGTGCGCGTTTGGCGCGGCCAGACGATTGGAATGTTCCGAGCGCGAGCAGCGCCTGAGCAATTGCCCTTGATCATTGATGGGATTTGAGAAACTGGTGAGATACGGGCAGTATCTGTCTCATCGTGGAGCATGCCGGAGTTGAGAACACACTGGACGTTTGTCAGGCAAACTGAAAAGGACTGGATGAAGATATGACTACTGTGTATGGCTAGTCTATTCCGATATCAACTTTGTTGCATTCAGGAACTAAGAATACATATGGAGGTCAAGCACTTCTATCGGATTCATACACCAAAACAATACGGATATCCATGTAATGGAGAACAATAGTCCTTTTTGAGCAGAGAAGCTTACTTCCATAACGGGGGAAAAGAGGTTTCCTGATATAAGAAACAGCTGCAAAACTGTAAAATATGGAGACAAGGACCAAGCTTCCTTTCACTCTTTGGCCCATCCCGTTGGGCTGTTCCGGTATAAACAGTCTCAATTCACTTTTTAAACCATTTGCCGTCTGAATTTACATTCACTGAAAGAAATTGTTGGAAGATAGCTTTCCCCTTCCACAGAACAATATATTATCGTGATTGGAAGAGCAGACAAATCCAATGTCAGCTTGGGAATGTACTGTGTATCCCTCTGCATGCATTCACTGAGCCAAATGTGTTAGGGAGTGAAGAGTGAATGCATTTTGCGGACAACTCCTGCTTTGTCCCTGAGGGTCTTTGAGACAAGAACATATAAATTTTCATCATCAGATATATCCATGAGCTTTTCTATCCACCACGCGTCAAAGTGTCCAGCACTGAGAAACTGAGACGCGCTGATCTTTTGGCTGTTTGAATTTCACTTGGAAGAGGAAATATTCCATTGGAGAGATCTGCAAGCCTGCTTCTTTAGGTAAGAAAATCTAACAAATGCCTCGACTGAATTGGAAGAAGAGTGATGACGAAGAGTATCGCTACCGCAGCAGGAAACCTGCCAACGTGATGGCTCCCACGTCCGAGGACCCGAGTTGTCCCCCGTCCATCAGCCCACGCGCCTTTCTGATCGCACTCGACATCATCCAGAAATGCGAGGCGATGCTGATGAAGTTTGCGTTCAAGCGGTGCAGCAGCCTGGACCAGGGAGGCCGCAAGCTGGTCGAGTCCATGTTCATCATCGACCACCACCTGGCGACTGCGCGCGACAAGGGGCAGATCACGTATGAGGAGCATCAGCTGCTGTCTCAGTGGGTGGAGAACATCACGGACGCTGCCTTCAGCATCGGCTGCGACCAGCATCCGTACAAGATGACGGTTGATTACAAGGAGTTCGAGAATTGGCCCAACCGGGAGGCGAGGGGGACGACGAAGCCGTTCACCGGCCTGCCTCCGCCGTCTGAATGCAAGGAATAGGCGTTGGATGATTCGGAGTAAGAGCTATGTGGGATGCTTTGCGATGTGCGTACATTGGTTCGTGGTAAGATAGGATAGCTCAACATTTGGTATGGAGGCTAGGAGAGATCAACAGGCATAAAGAACTCAGAATCAGATCTTTTCCTTTCACTAAATGAACACATGGACAATGCATTAGTGACTATCCGCAAGGGCGATGTTACTTTTCTTTTTTTGTGAAATAATTTACAATTCCAAGTATATCTTCTCCCCAAAAGGCTCAGAAAACCATCTTTTTCTGTCTGCTGATGTTTGGACTTTGCACAGTGGGAAGGGCAATAACCAAACGATCGCCAACCACGGGTTTCTCAGGTGGTCTCCGGACAGCCCTTCAATATCGCGACGATACATTCGAAGAATTCGGATAGTTCTGGTATAACGATTTCCAGACGAGCGACTGAATCTGGAAGAAGGTGATTCCAGTCATGCGCTGAGAGGAGAATGACACCAGAGCAGACTAGGCCGTCGCCGCCAAGCAGTCCTGGTATTTCAAGACTAGACGAGTCGCATAGTGGAACATTGAATTTCTCTGCTGCCCACCGTTTGCTCACCAGACGACATGAGTTGATGCCACTTAATTGCGGAATATCAGCAAAGCGACGGCTTGTCTCGTTCGCAGGTAGTCTTGTGCTTCTAAAACCAGTGCTGCTTCTTCGGCGTCGTGTACGAAAAGAAAGAGGTCAACCACGAAGGTTGGGAGGCCATGATAAGCGAAGACATCCGGACCCCATATCTTGCAAGGGATTCCGGCATCCAGAAGAAGATCACAGGGCTCATCTCGATTGAAACATTTGTAAATGGGTGGCGGTTTGTTACTAGCTGCGTCTGATGTCGTTCGTTGACGGTGACTTAGAGGCCGGAATTTCATAACAAAATCTAGCAGCCTATTCATGTCGGCAGGTACCAGATATGGAAACTCACGTTGCTTAAAGCTCTGAAGGCTGATCTGGTGCAGACAAAGTAATAAACAATATGGAGTGGAACAAATTTCAAGTCTAGTAGACTACGTGTTTCGACAGGATGTGCATCTAGTAGTAGCCAAGGTTAGCCTCCTGGCAGTTTACCAATGGAGTCTGCTGACGAAAACTAGGAAGTCTAACTCGTCTCTATCTGTGGTTGTCTGATGGACAGAAGAGGCGTGTATGCCTACTTCCAGTAGAGCGTTGACGAGTGTCGTCGACCCAAGCTCGGCAGAGCGGTGTCCTTCTCGTATCCATCTGGTCAGGCCTTTACCGTTTCACTCATAGTCCGTGTCCGTCAAGTCAGCTAGGCGAGGGCCAGAGTCCCCTCCCAACAACGACTCGCTTAGGACTGCGCAAGTGCCTCGCCATCTCGGTTAACGCGCAGCCTGAGAGGTTCTCCGAAGGAGCGGGATGCGCGTCCCCCGCTTCGTCTCCGCGCTGATCTGAGCTCCTCTTGCACTTACAAGTATAGAAACATAGCCTCGGATTCGGAGGAACAATGTCTGCCATCACAGGAATACGAACCATTCGATTATGTCATTCCACCGGGACCGCTTTGTGCCAGCCGCAGTTACGGCCGTATCTTGCTCGCTGTCCTTTCTGTGTTGCCGCATCCAACGGCCGTAAGAACATCGCCCCAAACAGTGGATTCGCATATAACACATCCTTTGATCCTGGATCTGGTTGAATACACTTAATTTATACTCCTGAAGATGTCGAAATTGGATTTCCTTGAGGCTCTGGAACTTCTTACGTCGCAATTATTTCGCAGTTCATGGGATTATCCTTGTTCTTGGGAAGATACCAGCAAGCGTTCAGCAGAGCTTGTTATTCACGTAATTTCCTGCTGGTCCCTGAGAGAAGTCTTCTCGCAATGACTGTTCACCGTGGATTGCATCAAGTTCATCTGCTAGGCAGACGTCCCAGCGGGCTGGAAAAGAGAAATCACCCAAGCCATTCAACGACTGGCCAAATGAGCAGGGCGTAAGAAAACCCCCCCGTTTATATTTATATAAATGAATCTTCAGATATTAACTGTTGCAGTTCACCTCCACCTATCGTGAGCATTCACCGGTTAAGCTCAAGGTCAAGGGCAACATCCCTGGTTGGGCGCTGGCGTCCTCTACCGCACAGGGACCTGGGGCGGCGAAATCGATACAGATAAAGGCGGGAAGTTCAAGGTCAACCATTGGTTTGATTCCTTTTCGGTCGTCCATCATTTCCAGATCCTGGCTCCTGAAGATGAGTATGGCTCCGTCAGGGTCTTCTATAACTCGCGCAGCACCTGTGATGAGCTGATTGAGAAGATACGAAAAAAACGGCAGGTGGGACGATATATCTTTCGGAGCAAAGTATGACCCCTGCACATCTTATTTTAAGAAGGTGATGTCTATCTTCCATTCCTACCGCGCAGAGGGGATCCAGGGGAAGCCAGACGGTTACACTATGACTGTCACCTTGTCCGCCAACTTTCCAGGACTCTCAAAGACGGGGGAGAAGCAGCACCACGGGCATGCATCGGGCATCCAAACACTGTGCAATAAGACAGACGCGAATGGCTTCAGATGCTGGACCCGGAGACTCTGGAGCCGATTGGCCTTGCATCACAGATAGTCCTCCACCCAGGCCTCAAGGGACCCTTCTCTTCAGCACATGCGAAGTCCGATCCGCTCTCGGGAGATGTATTCAACTACGACCTGGAGCCTGGCCTAAAATCCACCTACCGCATCTTCCGTGTCTCTGCATCGACGGGGAAGACTTCCATTCTGGCATCTTTCACTGCAGACGCAGCCTATCTCCATTCGTTCTTCCTCTCAAAGAACTACGTGATCCTCTGCGTCTGGAATTCCTTCTACACCGCACACGGCGCCTCCGTGCTCCTGAACCGAAACATCGTCGACTCCATAGCGGACTACGATCCGTCTCGCTCTGCCCGCTGGTACGTCGTCGACAGACGTTCTGCGGAGGAGGGCGGACAGGGCCTCATTGCCATCTACGAAAGCGACCCCTCTTACTGCTTCCACACCATCAATGCATTCGAGAAGCCATCCGCCGATGGATCCGGAACCGACATTGTCGCCGACCTGGTTACTTACAACAACCTCGACATCCTGAAACGCCTCTAACCTGTCGAACTTGATGTCGACGTCGCCAACGGCCGCCGCATACGCAGACCCTTTTAACGTCTCAGTCCGTCCGCAGCTGAGGCGCTTCCGTCTCCCTTCAATCCCCTCTTCCCCTACACACAGCCCGAGGAAGGCTCTGCTCGAAGTGACCGTAAAGCAATCACACAGCCCCGAACTCCCGACCCTCAATCCTGCCTACGTGCTGCGGCCCCATCGCTACGTCTACGGCTTCACAGGCACAGGCAAAGCCACCTTCTTCGACGGCCTCGTCAAGTACGACATGAAGACCGGCACGGCTCTCACCTGGGGCCAGCACGGTCAAAGCGCCGGAGAGGCGATCTTCATCCCGCGAAGGACTCCACAGGAGCAGGAAGAAGCAGGCGAACAAGATGACGAAGACGACGGCGTCCTCCTCTCCGTCGTCCTGGACGGGCCCGCGGGCCGCTCGTACCTCCTTTGTCTGGACGCGAAGACCATGACCGAGACCGGCCGCGCGGAGCTCGACGGGCCTCTCTGTTTCGGGTTACACGGGACGCATGTCTCGGCGAGGGGGAGCAGGGGCGTTGGCGGGGAGTACGGGAGGGGATTGGATTTCTGATCGATCGATCCCAGGCTGAAGGTGATGCCTGACACTGGTTTTCAGACAACAGGACAAAGACCATCCTGGTGAATGATGGTGATAGATGGCTATTTAATTTAGTGCGTATCTGCTTAACGAGTGATCTGTTCCCTTTGCACTGCATTGTGTTGCGTTGCTTCTCTGTTATTATGTTTGTCCAGAGTTCGAAAGACGAAGATGTCACCATGCGCTCTACCTGCCGGAAAAAGTGGATTGCATTGGGTTGTGTGTGGACATGGAGTCCTGATCAATCAAGCAGAGGGGCCGCCAGTAGTATCATCATCTTTGCTTTGGACTCAAGCTCAGCAATTTATTCACACAGCTAATCTATTGGGTTGCTTGTTTCATTAAGATATAGCAAAGCTCTTATGGTATGTACTGTACACCAGATATGAGAACACTGGTACTGTGCTTCCGATTTTAAGGCCTATTTTTACATGTCTGATTGGGCTTCCTTCAACCCTTCTATCCATACGTCTGTGATACAGGTCAATCTTTTGTTTCTTGTTTCATTCTGAATGGTCGAGAGAGAAACATGATGCCATATATAAATGCACCTGTTATAGGAAAATCCAGTCGAATTAAGAAAAACTTCATCTGATCTGTTCCGTGAAAGGGTTGCTCCACGTGAAGCTGTCACTCCTGCTCACCTCTCCCTCGCTCTCTTGAACAGCCCAGGACTCAGGAACCCCCGAGTCTACCGCTTTCCTGCTCCAAAAGGGGGACACACGCACGGTCGTGGATCCTTCCAGCCCCAATCTCTCTTGATAATCTCGACGCCCTCCCATAGGGCCCCCCTCGCCTCCTGCCTGTCCAAACCTGCTTTGAGAAGCTCCTCGTACCTCGTATGCGTGTGCCGGATATGCGCCTCCACCGCCAGCTTGGCCTTGCGTTCGTCTGTCAGCTTCTTCGTGCGCCCAACGCGGCCGGATCCCTTCAGGAAGGCGTGGTTGACGACCGCCCTCAAATCGGTGGCTGGAATGGCGGGGAATAGGGCCTGTATGAGCGCCCGCGCTCGACTCTTGTCCTTCTCGTCGCGCTGCCTGACGGCGTCCGCGCGCGAGCGGGCCGTTTCCATGGCGCTGCGGACGACGGTGTGGTAGATGTCCTGTGGGACGCGGATGCCGAGCGTGCGTTTTCCGACGTTGGCCTGGTTTATGGTAAGTATGTAACTCGGAAAATAAGAAAAAAAGGCACGAGGGAGAAGAGGAAGTTACCCACATAAACTACGTAGACGGTGCGTCCGGATTCCTTTGTTTGGCTTCGACAGTGGCGCGTTACGTATACGTCTCCTTTGGGAACGAAGACATAGCCCTCTGGAACAGGATGCCTTTCAAGGCAATTCTGCATTTATCTAGTTAGCTTCCCCGTTCCTCCACAGATATCCATTGTATATTAATATGTGATCTGATCGAGAACACGCAAAGTGAATATGATATCAACGACTTGGAATGCAAGAGCTCATCAGCGATCCTTCATGAGAACACGTACCTTCTCCAAGGGCCCCGTCGAAGCAGGGAGCTTGATCTGCCTAGTCTGGGTTTGCTTCGCAGGCTCTCTCACACTGGGTTTCTTGTCCACACCGGATTCTTCACCGTCATCACTGAGGACAATGTACAAGTCACCATCATCATCCAGGGGCTGCTCGATAATGCGCTTCTGGGGACGTCCTTGTGTACGAGAGTGCTTCAAGTTTTGCCTGGTCGTCCTTTTGGTAACCCTTTTTTGTCGTGAGACGAGGGATCTGGTGTGTTGCGCTTTCCTGGCGCTGTGTCTTTTTGATGCTGTCATCACGTTGTATGTATTTTAGGAAAGTTTTCGTTGTTCATCAGAGAAAAAAAAGAAAAGGAAGAAAAATGGAAAAAGTAAAATTTATGATAACTTTCGGGACGTTAAACACGCAGTTATGTCGGGATATTCATTCGAAGTCGAGGATTCCTTTGGTGCATGCATGTTTGTATTCTTGATCCTAAGTAGGAACGCAAGCAGGAAACTTCAGGAGCTCCCCGGTCGAAGACAAAAGATAGTTTGTATGTCCAAACTCCAAGTCATTTTCATCATAATGGATGGGTAAATGGCTTTGTCCGAGAGTTCCTGCTATCCATTGTGTTGTCGATGAGCAAGTCTACGTCTACTCCGGCCGTCAAGTCGAGAAATGACGATGATGCGTGATTGGCGACGCGCGCGAGGCCGTCTGTGGCTGATCCAGGAACTGTGGCGCTGCCAGCCAATAATGGGCTTGCTTGTTGTCTGTTTCCGATGCCGGTCTCTGTGGCTTTGCAGGATGCAGGGCAGCGCCGTCTGGCCGATGTCATGAAGAGCTGATATCCATAAGAGTACTCAGTACACAACACTATGGACGTCTCACCCTTTCTTGCTGCTGGTTCGGTGACTCGGTGTCCTTTGTTCACCAGGAATTGGTTTACGTGGCCCCTTTGTCTCCTGGAATAAATCCCCGGCTGCTGTCACACAGACATCCCTTTTCGCGGCGGCTGGAGTTTGGTTCCCAACCGTCGGAACATCGTGCCATTATTATTATTCTGCCCCTCGGGAAGGTCTTCCAATTATTATCCGAGGCCTCTAAGGCCGTTGAGAGCGTTATCCTTCTCTGCAGGTGCACAGCTACACTAACAGGCCATCTATGGCACTTGGTGGATGACGAAATCGCCTATCCTTGGACATTTGCTCCCGATTTCTGATCCTTGCTGCTCTACTCCATACCCGGGTACAAGGTTCTTAAGAAGTGATATCTTCTTGTCCCAGTCTCCCGTGTCAAGCCCGTCCTCCTAATTGTCTGGCTGCCTTACGGTTTACCCCTAAGAATGATCCCAACTCCCAAGTGCGGGGTGTGGGGCACGTTGCGAATGCCACGGAGCTTAGACATTTTGGTCAGGAGTTGGACAGGCAGCAGGCCGGACTCGCTGGAGCTCTGATCCTGGAGTGGTCGATGCTTGCCGACATGGAGACACCCCTTTTGCCCTGGTGATGAGTCTAATGACTGTGATATTGCGGTTCGTCCGTACAGAATATTCAAGGCGTGCTTGTCGTTCAAAGGCTAAGTAATTAATAGTGCGGAGTACAGGATAAAGAACAGTACATAGGGTTCTTTGTTTCCTTGCATCGGTCTAGTGGAAGCATTATTGAAGTAAGATTTGTCACTCGAAATCAAATCGTTGATACAGAACCCGTCGAATGCCAGCCTTGCTGGTCGGCTTGGATGTCCTCTTTGAGCAGCCATGATGAGCTGGCACGCGCTCGGTCCAGACCTCGGTCAATGCCTCCAGGCAGTCAAGGATGGGAAGTCCGGTCTGTTTACGGAGTACTCCGTACTCCGGACGCAGGTCCCGGTCGTCGCAGAGAACAGGGCGAAGGATCGTCACTTCTACATAACGAAATCTTTTGCCATTCTCGGACAAAACGAATAGCCGGTCAGGAAATTGGCCAAAGAGGTGACTTCTCCCCACCAGAATAGGCTGAACCCCGTCCCGTCATCCCGAATAATCAATTATTTGTTATGCCAGCACCCCATCGTATCAGCTCCCAAAAGCACCCGGGAAACTCCTTGGCAAAACCCAAGGCTGAGAAAGCACTGATACTATTATTATTATAATAATAATAAACGCGACTCGAAGTACATCGTTGGTATCGTTAAATCGCTTTCGAGCCGAAGCGGCGAAGCCATCCGCGAATTGGAACGGCGGGCAGATCTTAGTAATGAGCCCCCACAGCAAACATAAAAGCTAGATCTTCCGACGATCCGCGGCCTTGGGAAGCTTTCAATGGAAATACTTTCTGTTCTTTGTAGCTTCTACCGCTTTTCACGGGCCTCGTGTGTCCCGACGAGCCACGTCTCAGGAACCCGATGTTCAGGAATACAGCGTCATACCGCAGGAAGCAGCTGGCCTAGCCGTGCTCCCGTTGGACGCTGCATTTCTCCTCGGGCCGCAGGGGCGAGGACCAGCATGCGACTCTGTCGTGCCTCTTTAGTGGAAGCCCAATGCAGGTGCTCAGGGCGGTCTCAGCCCCATTGACCCGTCGGTGACGGTCGGTCGGAGAAGAGGATCCACGGAAATTGACGCGGCGCAGGCAAGATGGTTAGTGAGAAACTGCGGTCTGTGTCTGTCGGGGCTGGAACCACGGGTGCGTTCAGCGTCCAGCAGTAGATGCCCGCAAAGGGGTTCTGTGCCTGGAGCCCATCAGTTGTTCGAGGAGATAGACTCCGTATTGCTTGATAGACGGAAGAGGGCTGTTATGGTTCCAGCCTCCTTGCCTTGGCGTTGTCCTTGATCTCTCGTCAGAGTCCGTGATCCTTGAAGGGTCGCACGATCCGGCAGCGGGCGCGGAGCGAGATCTGAATCAGAAAATAGTAGTTAACTTTGAGCCGCACAGCACAAGTATCATGGCTCGACAGCACAGTGGCTCACCTGAACGTGTCGTGTCCACCGTCGGGCTCAGGTCCGTGTAGAGAAGCACGCTCTGCCAATCGTGTCGCCGCTGGAGGGCCGAGCCTCGCCTTTCACCGTCCCCGCCGGAGCAGAGCGCTGTTGGTAGCATCTCGCAGGCAATTTGTTAAGTGGACCAGCCCAGCGGGAGTGGAGGAGTCTGGCTGGGTCTGACAAGACAGCTCCGTATACCATACTCAGGAGAGTCTCGACGGTGGATCTGCGGAGGAAAAGAGCAGAAAAAGTACAGACCCCAACGTCACAAAAAAGGACAAAGAGAGAAAAAAGAAAACACACACACCGATCAGCGTCGTCGTCGGCCGGTTCCTGTCAAGCAGCAACTGCAGCATCATGCCCGCGGGCCTGTGAGCATCTCGGCAGGAAGGCAGGCGACACTAACATTCTTCCTCCCCTTCCATCACGAACTTCTCCTCCTGTCAAGGGCTTCGCCAGCGTCGAAATCCTCCCTCTCTCGAACACGTCCTGGCCATCAGCGTCGAAGGAACATGCACTAGACGTGGCCGGACTGTTCGACTTCTTCCCTTGGGTTCTCGACCGGCCCTGTTGCCTGCTTGGCTTCAATGGTCCTCCTGCGTCGCACATCGCCGGCACGAGATACATATCGCCCCCGTCCAACATTCCTGACTCCGAAGCATCTCGACGGCGTACCGCAAGGTTGCTTGGCAGCTCGAGTTACATGGTTGCTAGGATAACTCCGCTGACATGAGTTGGGATCGTCCGGTCCATAGGTATGTGCTTTACTATGTACTCCAATGACCCTGGGTCACTTTCGTTCCCCCGTCTCTCAGGCGGGGTTCCTGTGATGACTGCTGTATATGGACCAGCTACTCCCCTTCTCATCCTGAATCCACCGTGCACGATTCTCCGCTTAGAAATTTTGCGGAGAGGATGCTGACCCAGCCTGTGGACATATTTAGCTTCAGCTATCCAAATGGAGAACCTCAGACTCCGACGAGAACACCGACGTCCGCAGCCTTCGGGGAATCCTCTTTTCAGACCCCCAAACTCGAATCCAGTTTCTACGATCCTCGAATCACTTGGGACACTGCAGACCCGTACGCTTCGAGCCCGGAGTTCCTCAGAACGCCTCAGAGATTCGGATTGAGCACTCCTTCGAATCAATTGAAAGGCCAGAGCAATACATCAGAGCGGAATTCAAACACAGGGGCTTCTTTGGGCCAGCACACATCGCCGAACCATCCTAAGACTGCAAAGACCCCAGACGAAACGGACACTGCGAAACGAGTGCGCCAGTCGAAGCAGAATACGAGCTATGGAGAAGACGGACCGGGTACCGTTGAATCTACCAAGTCGGCGGCCTCGATACAGACCCCTCCACCAAGCAGCACTTCGAGGAGGAAAGCTACGGACAATAGTGGGACCGGCCAGTCTTTTGCGGACAGCTCAAGAAGACTGTCTACAACCAGCATTGGCGGAGCTCATCTTGAGACTCCGAGCCGTTTAGTGGGAGCGTCGCCTCAGCTCTTCCCAAACCTGCAATCCTCGCCGGACCTGTTCCAGTTCTCTTCTATGGATCCTTCTTCGTCACCCTTTTTCCCTCAACAGAAGTTGTTCTGGGACCATGATACTGAGCAGCATGGAGACGACATTGTCACAACGCAGGCCAGTGCTGATCCATTTGATTCCAACGCAGGCGTAGCGTTCAATTCTACCAATTCGGGCAATCAGGATCTCAATATACCGCAGCTGCCTATAATGCAAGGCTCAATGAACTTGGCAGATTTCAGTGACAATAGCCTTGGTATTGGATCATCAGGTCCTGCAGATGCTGCATTGTTTTCTGCACCGTTCTCATCTTCCCGTATCTCTGTGACGAAGGCAGAAGACCCAGCCATGTTCTTAAGCTCTCCTGCTCGACGGTTTGGTCCTCCTGAGCCAAGACCAGGGACGAGACCCGTTCAGCGACAAGTCCGACAACCATATCACTATCAGACGGAGGAGTCGAAAAGAGAGGAGCTACGGCGTGCCAGGAACAAAGCCAGACGGATGTCTGGCTCATTCTCCTTCGACGAGGATGATGACGAGGATGACTGGACGCCTCGAGCCATCAGGCCAGGACTTACAAGAAGCTTAACTCACAGCGCGGTTCATGGCCGCCAGCAAAATCAAGCGTCCTCCGGGACGCTCGCCTCTACCAGCGGCATCAGGAAGACACCCTCAAAAGGGCGTACATCACCTGTCAAGTCCCAGCGCAATCATCTTCCCCGTGCGAGTACTGCCGGGTTTCCAACGCGCTCACAGTCTCTTGTCCTTAAGATTGACAAAGACGGAAGAGCAACGACGGAGGTGCAGTACGTTCCCGACTCATCCACGGGTTTAACAGACCCTATAACAGGGATGGACATGGATGAGTCCGCTACCGAAAGCGAGAGTGACTCTACTGAATACTCAGACTATCGTCTCACTCGCAGCCAACACTCTTCATTTGCCTTTCCTGAGCCTACACCGCATAGGCCTAAACTGAGCCAGGCCGACCCAACCTCCAGACCGCATTCGAAAAGCTCGTCCTATTCGTCAACTATGGCATCGTCGGTTTCCGGACGACAGTCCCCTTGGGCTGGTTCTTCTCGGGGCGATGCAAGACGATCCCAGGCAAGGCCTGTGCAGGAAGACTGGAACAAGACTCCGCAGAGGCTGTCAGTGCCCGTCAATGCGAACTTCACGCATGGCACTTCTAGCTCTGCATCGGAGACTCTTCCAGATCCTGACGAGGATTCCGGCGATGCGCAGCACGCCCTGAGGAAACTCCTGAAAGGGAGAAGCAGGAGCCTGAGACTCCCTCCAAAATACGGTGCTAGACCAACACGGTCCCCCCATTCGTTTGCCCATCTACGTTCTTCCCCTCCACGCTACGGGAACCGATTCGACTTCAACTCTAGAGGCCCTAACACCTCCCCCACGACTATCACTGACCCCGATATCGCGACGCCCCGCACAGACCGGCAGAGCAACCCGAGCAATAGCACCAGGTGTGTCTGTAATTCAATGGACAACGGCGGCCATCTCATGATTCAATGGTAAGTTGGGCTGCTGACTCTTTGCCTGCTGCTTCTCGTGCTGACGCACTGAAAGTGAATCCTGTCGCCACTGGCTACATACCAAGTGTGTCGGTCTAGAGCGAGCAAACCTTCCGGCCGTCTACGTCTGCGTCTTTTGTACACAGACCCCGACAAGAGGAGGTCGAATCCGAGATCCCTTGGCTGGAACGGGTCACGCGCCCTCATCTCCGTTGGCGCACAAGTCCTTCCGAACTCGTTGATACCAAGGCCCATTGATATCAAGGCCATTCATTTTCCATTTGTCTCTCGTCTTCATTATGAGCATGAACCTGTACGGTCTATGAATACGTAGCACATACGGCCATTTGAGATCACGACATCGTCACTTCAATCTATTCTTCGACTTCCGGAGTGTCTCTCGAGTCTCATTTCGGGACCAATGACGATCCAACGACCTACGAGGAATTAGGGATTCCATTTCCTTCTTCTTTCGTACTCCTCGTCCTTCACGATACCCGAAAGTCTGTTATTTTCCCTTGACAGTGCCCTTTTCCCATCTTACTTCCTTGTTGATGTCCATGTCTATCAGGCAACGGCTGTAACCGCTATTTTCCTTTTCTGTATCACCCTGTGCCTCTGACCCTACACGTGATACCTACTCAGATTTTTACGGAGAAGAATGTACCATGTGGATGCAACCATACGGCGGGAAATGACCTGATTGAGGAGCGTTTACGGCAGCGAGGGACCCCAAGTGGTAGAATATGCAGTTAATGCGATAATACAAATACCCCTGCGTTCCCCTTACCTGTTTTGAGTTGTGTTAGAATGATGCATCTCTTTTACGATGGTCGACATAGCAGACACATCCAATGCATCAGGAACCTTGTTTACTAGAAACCCTCTTACATCATTAAAGCTCTTCTGTCTAACCGGCACTTCACTTATTTCGGCAAGCAACTAGCGCTGTGGAAAGAAACTGTACAGAGGGGAAGAGAAATATTGTGTGGCTTGAACAGTTCCGAATTATACCTCAAGTCACTCTCCATGTGCGGCAAATATGTTCTTTTGTTTTCCTTGCTTATCCCACACAATTGCGGTAACTGGAGAATATCCAAAGGCGGTGAACAATGGCAAAATGAACAAGCACATTGTGTTCTGGTTGGTCCTGGTGAATCCGCATGCACATCCACACTTGATAGAGCTCCAGACATTGTCAGCCTATTTTCCCACGGGGAGTTGCGGTTTACGGTACGATAAATTCCACAGGCTGGCCATTCTTCTGACTCATAGCGATAGTAGAGTAGGAGTATGCAGATACAGTCACGGAAGACGGTCATCTTGCCGAGACGCTTATCAGCGGCGGTCCCTCACCGCCTCCGATACCGACTCGGATTTTTCGACGCGGTGACTCCTTGTGATAGGTAGAGCAGAGCCCCTCCCCTCCCTCCCTCGTCGTCTGTTGCAGTCATTCTCTGGACCTTACTCCTGTCCTTCTTTTTGTCTTTTAGTCCTCGTTCTCGTATAGTCAGGTCCTTTGATCTCCGTTCTTCTTCTGTACCTCTCCCGTCATTATGTCCGCCTCTCTCCCCGGTAGTCGGGAGTTACCCGCCTCGCGATATGACCTGAACACCTACTGGGGTCGCGTGAGGCAGGCTGCTGAGATTTCGGATCCGAGGTGAGAAAGAATCGATTGAAAGAGGAAATGTTCTTTTGTCATGATGCTGGGATTGGGTCAAGATGGAGGGCAATTCGTGCAGTTTTGTGCGGTCATTCCCTTCGTGGTGCGGTTGATTATGTGCGCTTGATCTGCTCCTTTTTGGTTCCTCTTCGTTCGCAGCTTGTCATTGGAATTTTAGCAGTCTCATATGTCGCTTGAGTCGTTACAGTGCAATTCAACAGTTTCAAGCGGTACAGCTGCTGATCGACCTCCGCGCAGGACGCTGTTTGTCTCTCGTGCCGGCCTCGAGGATGCGAAGCGCCTCATAACCGCCTACAAGCAGGGCCAGATCCCGCACATGACGCCGGAGCTGTGGCAGGCGAAGAAGGTGGTGGACTCGACGCTGCATCCTGGTATGCTGTTCTCCTCGCCTGTGTGTTGCGATTTGTGAGTTCTTTGTGGGTTCTTTCTGCTAACACTGTTCTACAGACACCGGCGAACCGGTCTTCCTCCCTTTCCGCATGTCGTGCTTTGTCCTCTCGAATCTAGTTGTTACAGCAGGAATGCTCACGCCAGGTCTTAAGGTGCGAAAATATGCCATTCAATGGCAATACAACGAAACCAACGTCTAACTGGCAATAGACAACCGGCACCCTCCTCTGGCAGATCGCCAACCAGTCGCTCAACGTCGCCATCAACAGCGCCAACGCCAACAAGTCCACCCCGCTCTCCCTCTCCACCATGGCCAAGTCCTACTGCCTGGCCGTGTCCGCCTCGTGCTCCGTCGCGCTGGGCCTCAACGCCCTCGTCCCCCGACTCAAGAACATCTCCCCCAACACGCGACTCATCCTCAGCCGCCTGGTGCCCTTCGCCGCCGTCGCGAGCGCCAGCGCCCTCAACGTCTTCCTGATGCGCGGCGAGGAGATCCGCCGCGGCATCGACGTCTACCCGGTCCTGTCCGAGGAGGAGAAGAAGAGGCGCGAGATCACGGGCGAGGAGGTCCAGAGCCTGGGCAAGAGCAGGAAGGCTGCCACCATCGCCGTCGGCGAGACGGCCATCAGCCGCGTACTGAACGCCACCCCGATCATGGTCATCCCGCCCCTGATCCTCGTCCGGCTGGAGAAGATGAACTGGCTCAAGACTCGCCCGCGCTTGGTCCTCCCCGTCAATCTGGGCCTGATCCTGACGACCTCGCTGTTTGCGCTGCCGCTGGCGCTCGGGGCATTCCCGCAGCGCCAGGCGGTTAGCGCGGACAGTTTGGAGGAGGAGTTCTGGGGCCGGGGCGGCAAGGACGGCAAGGTCGAGTTCAATCGGGGAATGTGAGTCTTCGATGGTTGTTGCGCTCTAGTTGTCCACAGGAGCACGCGCACAAAGTGCATAGTTGCATAGACGTGCTGTGAGACTTGATCCGTGTCGCGAAGACCCCCTCCATTCTGGGATGGGATTGGAATTTGCATCAGGAGCCTGAAGCCTCAAGTCCTACCGCATTTGCTCTCCGAGACAACGTTCTTATGCGCCGACTGACTGCGTATGAGCTGCGTATCGGACGCACATATGCTTTGCCCGCTTGGAAGGTGTATATGCTTGACTCCCGTGTTGTTGTCTACATGACACTGCTCCGGGCATATGCTGCTTTACTGGCCTGGGTAAGCACGAAAGCAAGGCCTCGCACAATTTTGTCGGAGGTTCCAAAGTCATGAGGGGATATCATTTATCTGATAAAAGGCCATGAAAGTTGGGTTTTAGGGGATTTCTTTTTTGGCAAGCGGTAGATATTTGTCTGTCTTTTTTACGTTTTGCCCAATAGATAATGATTCCAATGGATAGATAGATAGATAGATAGAGTTTGGCCGCCTGCGTTGATATCACGAGTCAGTTAGCTTCACGGTCACTGTATATACATTTATACATAGCTCTCGATGTACATGTTAACATCCCGTTGATATCTGGATATCTCAAGACAAGTCAACCCATGCTGTTTTTACATGTATTTCTCGCCCGCGATTTCATCAAGCATTGGCTCTCTCCTCGCCTGCAAGACCGCCTCGAGCCGCTCCGCGATATCAAGCAGCTCAAGATCTCTCCACGGCTTCCCCATCAACTCCAAACCGATAGGCACGCCCAGCGGCGCCGACTCCGTCGGCGGACTGAATCCAGCTGTTGAAATTCCACTGTCAGTCACCTCTTGTTCCCATACATTGTGACAATAATATCTAATGATTACAGAGGATACCTACCGGGAATACAAACCGCCGGCCTACCCGTCAGCGCGGCCAGAATCCCATTCCTGCCCGGCTGCCTCATCGCCCCGACCTTGACGACGTAACGCCGCTGGTGCGGATACGCCACTGCATCTAAATCATACTTCTCGAACAGATCCTGCACGGTCTCCTTCACCGCGTCGATGCGGCTCAGCCGCTTTTTATACTCCGCCGTCGACGTCCCGAAGACACCTTCCGGCTTTAACGCGTCGAAGAACACTTGCGACAGCGCCTTGCGTTTGACTTGCCCGCTGGCCGCGAGGGAGTCGAGGGTCCGGTGCGGGGTGGATCTGATGAGGCTCGAGTCTTGGAGGAAGGTGTTGATCGTGCTGCGGAATTCGTGCGATTGCACGTCTGCGGTAACGAGGAGGGTCTCGACCGAGCAGGAGGGAGGGAGGGAGGGGAGGTGGATGAGGTCGGCGAAGGGGTGGGATTTGTGTAATGCATCCAAGACCACACGGTTTACTGTTGAGATCTCTGGTCGTAGATGATCGTCGGTGTCGGTGTTTTCTTCTTCTAAGCCAAAGTAGGTGTCCAGGATCCCGATCCTGACCGGACGGTCCTTCTTTGTACATGTAGATCGAGCTTGATATTCCTCTTCAACAGCCCATCGTTCAGGACTCACCGTCGCCGGATCCGCAGGATCCTCCCCCCTCATCACCTCAAACAGCACCCTCGCATCCGCTACCGTCCGCGCCATCGGCCCTATGGCGTCCTGCGTCTCCGACACCCCCAGCGTCCCGCTCCGCGACACCTGGCCCCTCGTCGGGCGAAAGCCAACAATGTTACAAGCCGACGCCGGCGAGCGCAGCGAGTTCATCGTGTCCCCGCCGCAGCCGCCCAGGCACAGGTTGGCCGCGAGCGCGACGGCGTTGCCGCCCGAGGAGCCCCCCGGCGTGCGGGTGAGGTCGTACGGGTTGAGCGTCTGGCCGCCGAGCGAGGAGACGGTGACGCCCTGCATGGAGAGCTCGTGCAGGTTCGCTTTTGCCAGGATGAGGGCGCCCGCGGCGCGGAGTTTCTGCACGACGAAGGCGTCGGCGGTTGTTTGGAGGGTTTGGAGCGCGAGGCAGCCCGCGGTCGTGGGCATGTCGGCGGTGCTGTAGGTGTCTTTGAGGATGAGGGGGACGCCGTGGAGAGGTGGGAGGTCTTTTCCACCGTTTTTGTGGAGGAATTCAGCCGTCTCAGAGTCCTTCTGGCGAGCAATGTCCAGGGCATGAGGGTTGATGGTGATGAGGGCTTTCAGGACCGGGTTGTATCTGGATATCCGCGACAGATAGGCGGCCGTGACTTCGGCGCATGTTGTCTGTCCGGACTTCAGGGCTTCGTGGAAGCGGGAGATGGTGAGTTCGCGGACGTCAAAAGATGATGATGATGATGGTCGATCAGAGGCTATGGTGTGATATCGTGCTGGATGTATGGACCTGATATTTGCAGATAGGCATGTATGTCGTTTGCTGAGTCTCAGATAATGTATCCATCTACCAATGCAGAGCGATCCTTGGCGACAATTGTTAGATACAAAATATCCCATGAAAAAAAAAAACAAAAGCATTGAAATACTTTACCTTTAAACAGATTACCTTTCCTAGCTTGCATTCTCTCTTTTCGAATGAGAGCTTCAAAACGCAGCTCGATTCTGAAGTTGCGGGGCGCTGCGGGGCTCCGCAACGGGTGAAGTTGGAGGTAGTTCGAGACTGTGCTTGATTCAGTCCCGATGTCCGCTGCTCTCGTCTAGCCACTGCATAAATGGCTGCGAGGCTTTAAGATCGCATCAGTTCCTGTTAAAAGGCTTGCAGAATAATCTAACCATTGAATATCTGAAACCACGGGAGGAACGCTCGCGAGAAGTGAGGCAATCCGCGAAGTTGTAATTTGCATGCATTATGATATGCTGTACAAACCGGAGAGGGTAGAAAGAACAATGCGATAATAACCTAAAAGCTGAGACCACGGAGAGTACAAGGAAAGGAGACAGGCAATTTGGTGCATTGTGTGCCTCGTCCAACAGACCAAATGACAATTGCATTGCTGGAAAAGAGTCACCAAAGGGTATATCAGGTATCAGAACTGATCAAAATCAGCAGCTTCAAAGCTGAAACGCTGTATGAGCCTCTTCATGCATCTCTCCCACTCAAGCAAAATAAGTCATCTCTCTTGACCATCCGGTCCATCCGCTTTTGCAATAGTCATATACATCTATCCAATGGATGTATGTATACGTACCGTACACAGGTGTTTTATTGCACCCTCAACCCTCTGGCTGCTCATCAGTAGCGGTGGTAGCTGAGTGGGGAGATGATGTTCTATTCGAGATAGAACGTGAATTGGCATATTGCGGGGAGGCGATGTGGAATTCGACCTGATGTATATAATAATATAATAGTAATAACAATCAGCTGTTGGACCTGTCCCACACTTACATATCAAGTGTGGATGTTTGGAAGAAATAGGCTATACATACAACATTACCTAACCCCCCATACCTCCTAGACCTCCCCTCCGGCTCCCCCATCTCCACCTTTGCCAATATCCATATCCATATCCATATCACCCTTAAAGGCCATCCTCGTCAACTAGACCCGTTCCCGTCTCGTCTCATCCTCCCTGATGTGAAGTAATCCGCGACTTCTCCAAGAGATCATTGGGACGATTTGATGTATGTGTATATATAAAAAAATAAAAAAAAAACTAACAGGCAAAGAAAGAATTGAAATGAAATGACCCTGGTCTTGCATGTGCCTTGCCTGAGAGGGGTAATCTATTTTTGATTTAAGTAAGTAGTAAACAATCCCCTCTCTCCCTGCAATCTTGTCATTGTTATTCTCAACAATGAGGCTTCAATGCGCTGGAAACATCTTGGTTTAATATAATGTATACAAGTGCTACCCTAGTGCAATGGAGATGAGACAAGAGAGACGAGATTGAATTGATGGATTGTGTCCCATTGCTTGTTTTGCCCTGACATCACATCAGTGTGTGTGAAAGAGATAGAGAGAAAGAGAGAGAACACCCAGCCCACACCAAGCATAAGCATATATACCACATACCGTCGACGCACGACCTCACGGCCACAGGATAACCAAATGGAGAGTGGAGTAAACTTACGCAGGAACAACTTGAAGGCCTCTGAGGCACAGCTAGGACCGAGTTGGGGACCTACTACTTACTGTATGAAAAGGGCAGCATGGCTGGCATGCAATGACAGGATCCTCTACTCCTGGGGAACTACCGCACGCATGATTATGGGTGCTGCAGCTCAGCTTTTATTTAGCTAGGCCCTCTCTTACTCCTAGTATGCCTCGCGATGCACTAGGAAGAGTACTTACTCTAGCTCCAAAAAAAGGTTCAAGGTAAGAAAATCTTCATGTCGCCCTGCGAGTTTCAAATTTCTGTCTGTCTCTCAGTGAAAGGACCACCTGCGTATGTATGTGTGTATATACCTAACATAACATACACAGGCGGGTAAAGAAATATAAGGAGTCGAAGATAATTAAACTAACTACATAACTTTCACGGACATCCCGGAACGTCTCAAGTCAAGAGAGTAGTGTCACTGTCACTGTCACTTCACTGTCACTGTGGAGGAAGTAGTACTATGCAAGAATGTAAATAAACCCGTACCATATCGCCAGGAGCCGATGATAAATAAGAGATAAAAAAGAGCCCCATAGAAGAAGTAACAAGAATGCTGAGAAAATGGGAAAAAACACACGAGTCCGTACAGATCCCTAAATCCAGGCCACTACCGGTTCCGAGAAGAGAAGAACCGGTCTTCCCTTTTTTTTTGTCTTTTTTTTCTTGTTTTCCTTTTTTCGGTTTTGCATCTTCGTGTTTCCGTTACACCCCCCCGTCAATTCGATCAAGATGCCTCACACGCCAGACCATATTCCCCAACTGTCCCATTTACCATCCTCGCCACCCCGCAGCACAGCTAACCTCGCATGTGAATCGTCCATCATCGTAAACAGCAGTATCAACATCCCATCCTCTGTGAGCAACGATAGTCCCAGTATCCAGAACCGTCTATCAATAGCTGTACCGTACAAAGCACTGCCTTATCATCGGACCAGCCAGTAATCACAGAACCAGAGCGATCAGACGGTTCGATGATCGTAATACACATAACAGGAATGCAACTGAAATCATAGTCAATGAAGGGCTGACCTCTAGCCTGTCTGGGCGTTCTGCGCATTCTGCGCGTTCTGCGCGTTCTGGGCATTCTGGGCATTCTGGGCATTGCGTCGCAGCTGCTGGCCGATCCGATAGGCCTCTGTACCATCGTCGATGATCGTCTCCTTGAACCACGGGTGCTTGAGAGCCTGCTTGGCAGTGATGCGGCTCTTCGGATCATAGACAAAGATCCGCTGGAGCAGATCGAGGAATTGTCTGTGGAAGCTGTTATTTGTGGGGATGAACTCCTGGGAGCGTGCGTCAGCAACATGCTAATCGAGAGGGGGCAATTCGAGGCATCTTACAGTGAGCTGTTTCATGGCTTTCACGTATTTGCGTGAAGCCCTTGTGGTCTCCTCGTTTGGATAATCAAGTTTGTTGCGGTTGAAATACCTGCCACTGTCAGCATGACGCCTCATCACTTCGGAGATCGAATGCAACGTACTTGGCCGCCTGATTTTGATGGCCGTTCTTCCCTTGCTGCACTTGCTTGATAAGCTTGGTATCGATCTTGTAACCACACACAGCCTCCATCATAGCGAGATGTTCGAGGTTGTCGTGAGTTTGGAACAAGGCATCCCCTGTGTAGAACTCCACCAGGATGCAGCCAATGCTCCAGATGTCACAGGGGAAACTCCAGCCGAGATTCAGTATAATCTCGGGAGCCCGATAGTGTCTCGTAGACACGACCGAAGAATGATACTCGTCATCGAAAGTAGCAGACCCGAAGTCGATAAGCCGGATCTCACTGTCCAGCAGTACACGGCGCTGACGTGCGTTTCTATTGGTAGCGTGGGAGGACGAGGGGATGGTTCGGTTGTACGTGAAGGTCTGATACGCATTGTTCACGAGGAGAATGTTCTCGGGCTTCAAGTCCGTGTGGATGAGGTTGAGGTCGTGAAGGACTGCACAAGAGGTTAGAACTGCCCATCACCAGAGATCACAGAGGAAAGAAAAAAAAATACTTACACGCTACACTGGTAAAGAGCTGTCTTGCAAAGCTCTGGATCTGGCTGCTGGGGAAAGGTACGAAGCCGTTGGCCTTGAGAAAGTCGAAGACACTTTGCCCCAGCAGATCAGTGACAATACAAATGTGATTGCGGAAATCAAAGCAATCCCTCAAGTGAATGCACCTGTTGCGGTTGGTCCTGTCGTTCGAGGCCAAGGTCGACAACACTCGAAGCTCAATCTTCGAAGCATCCCGGTACTTCTGGACTGAACGGATGATTTTGACCGCACATCGGGTCTTGCGCTGTCTGTCGTACGCTTCGACGACTTTTCCGAATGTTCCCTGGCCGAGTAATCTGATAATGAGATCTGTATCCAGTCAGCATCCGAATCCCAACAGGCAGTCTTGTACCATGAGGGAAACCAAGAGAAGACGAGGCTTACATCTATCCGTCAAATTCGTATCCGGTTTTACGATATAGTGGCCATCATCGTCATCGACTTTCTGGTTTTTATCGGCCGAATTCTGCATACTCCATTAGTACTGCAAAAAGAGCACATTTTCGAGCCTGATGGTTATCACTTACATCGCGAATGACCGGCACATGCACCTCCTTTGCCTTGATTGGCGGCTTGGGAGGGGGAATGTAGCTGAGAAACGCATCACCGGCGGTCTCGAGCTCTCGACGTTTCTGCTCGTCCCGAGCCGACTTGCGGGTGGTCACACGCTTTCGCTTTTGACCGACGTTGGCGTCGTCATAGTAGGTACCGTTGCTGGTGCCGGCGCTACCCTGGGACCCGAGTGACGTCGGTGCAGTGGTGTGCAACGACGTCGTGCGGTCGGTCGAGATGGACCCGGACGACGAGTCCTCGCCGTACTGCTGTGGAATGATGGAGTAGGACGGACGATCGTAGTAGCCCACGTCGTAGGCCGTCTCCATGCCCGTCCGCCTCCGCTTTCCGGCGGGCTGACTGGCTGTTGTGTCATTGGTGACGGTGACGGTGGACGAGGGCGGCTGGGTCTGGGAGTCGGTCGTTCCCTGCTCTGGCGGAGGGGTGTCATCGATGACAATGACCTCCTTTGGCAAGCCGTTCTTGTAAAATTCGCCCCAATCCGGCTTCTTTCTCCGACCACCGGTCTGGCCGGATGGGACCGAGCCGTTGGTGTCCTGGTAGGCCGGCATGGCGGTCGACGAGGACGACGGGGGGGCCTTGGAGGACTGGGGATAGGGGAGGCTGGAAGTGGGCGCGTTGGCAGCGTATGCGTACGAGTTGGCTAGGCCGGCGCTGGAGGTCGGGTACGAGCCGTTGGTCTGATACGCGGTCTGGTGGTGTGAATATCCATAGTGCTGGTGATGCGAAGGGTGTGCGGCCGTGGCCGTCGAAGGGGTCGACATGGCGGGCCGCAGAGAGATCCTACCGGTCGTGCGAGCGGCGGATACTGCTGGAGGCTCGAAGTTGTCGAGAGGGACGATCGATCGACCGATGATGATGATGACGACGATGACGACGATGACAGTTTCTCGGGGCGACTTGACCGGGCAGGGCAGAGGATACTCCGGGACGCAAAGACGGGAGGAGAATCCTCTGTCACGGCAGGGTCATCGATGACGGTCGAGGCCGTGCGGATGGAAGAAAAGGGAGGGGAAGGGGCTCTCTCTGGACAGAAGAAAGCGAGGAGATGTCGTCGAGATGGCGACTTTGCGAGGCGACCGGTCGGGGGAGAGCAGCGCGGGTTCACCCAGAGCCACAGAGTCTCATTTCCTTGCGCGGGGAGAGACGACGGGACGCATTGGGCGTGGAAGGATGGGGCATGGGCTCGAGGGACGAGGGAGAAAGGGAGGAGACGGACACAAAGACGAAGCGATGCAGGATGGAAGAGGCGGAACCGGGGGGAGTCGTCGAGACGGGACGGGCGACGATGGAGAGCGATGGGGATGCGCTGCGACTGGGCTGGGGGCGTTGCCGCTTCGGCTACGACGACGAGAGAGCACACAGCGCCCGTTCCTCTCGTCCTCTGCTTTCTTTTCTTTCTGTGGCCTTTTTTTGCCTCTTGCTCTCCAGCCTGAGAAAGGCGTCCCCGTCCCAGGCGGCACCGCACGTAGCGTCTGGCGGTCCAGACTCCCTCTAGGCGCGCTGCTCGAGGCCCCATCTGACCTCATCTCTCGTCCTGGAGATCCGATGTAGCGATCCCATGTCAGATATGTAGCATATCCCACTGATCCCCTTCTCTTCCACGCTGGCCATGGATATGAGCGCAGTTTTCCTACGTAGTTACACCGTCTGTCATGCGTCTGCTTGTGAGGACCATGACAGTCCTTGCACGCTTCCACCCCAGCCTCGATGGAGTGCCGCCCACCTGAGGCATATCGGTCGCTTATTTTTCTGCTCCAAGCCCACGGTGGCCTCTTCGCTCTTCCCATCACTGAAACGGAACTTCCGTAGGTCCCTGCTGGAGTTCAAGAATGTTTCCTGCGCAGAAACGGCCGTGCTATCCCCGCCACCAGGTATGGTGATCCACGCCGCCGCTGGCATACCCAGTGCTGCGAACATCTATCTTCCTGACAGCCAAGGAATATTCTCACTCTTCCTTCGTCTTTTCCTTTTCCAGACGACACAGTCGTCTGGTATCCGGGAGGTTGAAGCGTGCTGTTGGATGGTAGGTCCGCGGCGCAGGCGTCTGCCGTGAACTCGGGCTTCTGCGATCTCCTTGTCTGTCCCTGTATGATGCTTGACGCAGCCCTTCACCATTATTATTAAAAAATGGAGTTACAGCGGCTATCAACTGCCGCCTGTTGATGATTCTACGTCAAAAGGATGGGCCCTGAAGCCTGCTACATATCCTACTACGAACGATAACAACATTCTTAGGTTTAACTGTTTGAGTCTAGATATCTGAAAGAACCGGAACACATTTCCGGTGAATCGAAACGAGCAGGAAAGAATCTGCTGGGTAGAAAGAAGGGAAAGAAGAAATAACGACGAAGCCGCAGAATAGTAGTGAAAGAGTTCGGAAAGATACAATAAAAGAAAGTCATGGAAGAAGGGGTCTGAACTCACGGACGTTTCCCCGCTAAAAAACCCTAACCCATGTTTGTACGGGTACGTCTTACATAAGCCACTTGACCTCCCTAATCCAGCAAACACCCGACGTCACCTGGGGCACCTATCCCTCGGTGACCTCATGGCCGCCCGGAACCCAGCATATACGGACGCAGAAAGAAAGTCCAAGTGCCTCCTACTACTAGCTAGGGACGCCGGCACAGCATCAAAAAATTTTGAAACCTTTTGAAAAAAAGGGGCTCAACCGGGAGTCGAACCCGGGACCTCATCCATTCAAGCCACTTTCATTAAGTGGCCGGGCGTGTGGACCCGAAGGACGAATCATAGCCAACTAGACCATTGAGCCGCGATGCTGCTACTCTCTCGCGGCCCGAATTGGGAACTCCCGTGGTGAAATCATGTGACTGTAAGGTACGGTAACGGTTTAGTTAAGGAACTCTAACAGTCTAGTTAAGGCCTAGTTAAGAAGGCCCCTAAGTCTTACCTAAGTTCTAGTTAAAACTACGCCTAGGATCGGAAGTGCTTCCAGGTGTTGTTACCAAAGAATGAAAATAACGTATCTGATTACTGCTGCTGCCAAGACTACCATCAACAAAACACAATAACATCTGTCCCATGTACCAACTGCTCAGCAGGTTGCTATTACTTTATAGACATGTGATTTTGAAGATAGTCAGAGCAAACTGGTCCAGTCGCTGCCGATACTGCAGTTTGGCAACAGCAGTCTTGACTAAAACCGAGGCAAGCTGTATGTCCTCTGTAGGTGATTCTGTTTAACTGGAGCGTTTAGCTGATTGCTGCTGTTATTATTGCTCCACTGTCTGTCTCACTGAGACATGCATGGCATAGTGAAATATCATATACAGTACCTCTGTAGGAGACACTCCAAAGCAATACATAGTATATCCATAGACGGACGCAAAATGGCAAGAAGTGCGCTTCACTCTTGTACGGCACATGGTCCATTTTCTGCAGATGTCTTCATTTGCGGGATTTTAAACACAATCCATGGTCTTGCGTCATGTGTCGTGCTGCAGTTCAATGACCTTTGCTATCCGGTCATTCCCATCATGATCCTTGGTAGCGGCCACTACTACTCTCGAAGGCATGTATGAGTAGCCCTATTCTCAATCTGTCCCGGAATTGTCCCGGTCCTGCCATTAATCCGCATGTACCGGAGTTGAGTTGGGACCACATGACATGGACCTACTGGCGGTAAGCCTGCAAGGTTTTTAATAGATCTTTTCCTGTTGTTACTTACCGGTTCAGGGCCATCAAGCATCCATCTGTCCACTTGATATGATGGGATTCCAAGGGATGGAAGAAGCGAAGAAGTTGGTTGTATCCTTGATAGATCTAGTAATCGTTTTTGTGTGGAGGACGATTTAGAATGCCTCTAGGGAGGATGTTTCTTTCTTGTGGATTTCTTCTCAATCAATGTAAGGCCAGACGCTATTGAAAGCATGAATGCCAGAGAACAACACTCACTAGGACAGTAACCCACAGTTCAGGACTGCTGAAGGTATGTACAGGCATAGCAAAGCAAAGGAAGGGAAGAGAATCAACCGAATATAGACAGACAATATGGGTTCTTCGACGATCAATACTCCCCTATTTGCCGCCTTTCTTTTCCTTACCTGAACCCAGCTGGGGACTTATTTGCGTGAACCTTGAAGGCCCAGCCCACTGGCCCGATCCTATATACAGTAGATCCCGTTCTGCGCAGAAATACGCTGTTAAGGATTCCTTTATGGACTAAGTCAGGTTGTATTACTCGCTAAGATTCTCCTTTTATTTCTCAGCGCCCCTCACTCATATCACCTGGGTGTGATCGTCCATAGGATAGACATTTATTGGTGTTACGTGTATTTGCATGCTCAACGATGCCGATCTGTTTCGAGAACTTTGTCCGCTGGCTTGTTTGGCTATAACAGGAGCATTGTAGCGCTTCGTGCGCGAGATTATTACTGCCATAAGTAGGTCGAAAAATTATCTTCCGGTTTGTTTGTAACGTAATTATTGGACCTATGTATCTTGGTTGTGTCTCTAGTCGGCGAGAATAGACGGACATACAGGGCCATTGTTGGCGAAGACAGGGGGCAGTAAGGTGGCTGCATAATTTCGTTTTGTGGACTTACATCGAATCTGGAGCGGTGTCGAATATGCGTTCATTTTGGCAAAACATATTATTCTTTACGGTTATCATGTCGAATTTCAATATTTCGAGATGATAGCCAGCCCAGACGCTGGAGTCTTGGTCTATGTTGGCGCTTTGGGGGTATCCGATTACGATTACTACGTTCACTGTAGGTACCTACATACAGTCCAGTCAATAATTACGACGGACGAGCCACACAGATGGCAACCAGCACCGACATAATTTGCACGAATACCGGAGATGTAAAGTCTCCTATTATGTATGGAACTAATGTGACGCCGGCCGGTCGTCACGTGGAGAAGCGTTAGGTATGCAGTTGTTGCCAAAAGTGTCTCTCAACCGAGCTCATATCGCCAAGTCAACGCTTCTGTTGTCCCTCTCAAGGGGAAGACGTCGCGAAACGCTGTGCTGGCAGACCATATCCCGTCTGATATCTCTTCGGAATAACATGTCTCCTCGTCCACTCAAAACCTTTCATATCGAGAAGTGAATCCCTTACCACCGTAGAAGAATGCAAGCCAGACACAAAGCTTACAGAACAAGTCCCAAATAATGGATAGTTTTCCCGCAACGCCTCAAACCACGGTCCTGCGCAGAAACCACACCGAACTTCGTACATAGCATCAAGCATCTCGCTGCTTTCGAAGTGAGTACAAATAAAATGGAGCATAGGCAATGTTTTAGGGGGTGCATTAGTCAAATCTGTCCTCTTTCAGTTCCTTTGAGTAGGCTTTCTGCACATGCTTCCAACCTCTTCCGTCTTGCTCGAGGGCAAAGAGGATGTCCCGGACCTGAATGCCGGCACCCTTCTCTTTATCTTCGCGCCATTCTCCAAGTCGTTTCATTGCAGCTCCTGCACCGGCGTCGCCGGCTCGTCCACCCCTATCTGCTCCCGCACTGGGTGTAGCTGCGTTTAACCGCGAGGGTGTAGAAAAGCCACTACTCGTGGAAGTACCCTGATGCAACCACGAGTATGTCTTCTTGCTTCCGAAAGCACGCCCAGTCATCATGTTGTTAGTGGCCATTCGGGCAGTTTCAATAGACTGTTGATGTTGCTGTGCCTCGGTGACCCTGGCATCCGACTGTCTTTTCGCCTCTTTCTTCGAGAGACCCTTCTTATCAAGACCTGGAGCCTTGTCACCAATGCCACCAGTCGGCGTAGCGGTGCCTGAGCCTGACACGTCAACAGAGCCCGCCCTGCTAGCACTGTCTCCCAAGATGGCACTCGCACTGCGCTTGGCACGCTTGGCCGCACGAGCTTCCTCGCTCGAAATATCCTTGTCCATTAACTTACGGTATTTTCCGGCTATCGGGTTCGGTGCAATTTCTTCCGTTGCCGAGTGAGGACCTGAATTAAATATCTGGTTAGTATCATGAAAAATATTGCTTCTTCAAGGAATCCCGTACGTTTGAGGGAGGTCTTCGGGCTGGCCGCTTTTTCCACACCCGAACCAGCAGGCACAGCCAGGTCGTTCCACTCAGCCGGCACTGCGCCATGAGAATGCGCGCGGCGGCTCTTTGCCAGCGTGGCGGAGTAGTCCAGCAACATCCGCAGGCGTTCCTCGCAGGCCAGTGACATGAGTGTAAGTATGTCTACAAGAGGTGCACCCTCTTGATTCAGAATCGTCTGGCCCTTGCGAATGACAGACGACCCATCCGGTCCGGTCACCTCAATCGGCTGGGGACGTCCTGGAACGGGATGGAACAAGCCCTCGGATGGTATACGGACTCCGAGTTCGAAACCACGCTTCTGCAGTCTTTGTTCCAGCACTTTCGTCAGCAGGAACGGATCCTGCAGGTGATATTGTGCCCGTCTAGCAGCCAGCGTATCCTCTGCCGTTGGCTCGTTGGGGTCTTTAAACGGAGCAGGCTGTTGGCTTGCAGGCTCCGTCGCAGCAGCCGAATCTGGAGGTTTTGGTTGTGACGGATCGGTGAAGCTGGTGGCGGCGGATACCGTCCCTGTCGTGGAAGGTTGAGAGGCGAAAGAGGTGCTCAGGGGGGGTTGCTGCTGCCGTTGTAGCTGCTGCGACTGTGCGCCAGGCGCCGTATAGCCGCTCGTGAGATACGCCTCTTCTTCCCTTACGTCGATACCCGAAGACGCCAGGACATCCGTCAGCTCAGCGGCATCCGTCGGCTTTTCCACCGGGCGAGATGGAGGACCCATCGAGCCGGGCGGCGCTGGTGCCGGCGTGGAAGCCGTACCGTTGACATTCGTGCCGTTCATCGTAGGTGGCGGATTCTGCGGGAGTTGTAGTGTTCCAAAGCTTGGGGACGCGTATGGAGACTGAGACTGAGGAGAGAGGCGCTGTCGCTTCTGTGGAGGTGGAATACCGCTTCCATTAACGGGAGAGCCGGCGCTGGGCGACGGTGTAGAAACGGGAGGAGAGAAAGGCTGGGAGGAGAACTGATGGGACTGTGTTTGCGCCATGGTGACAGGATACAGGCAGAGCCGAGATCCTTTGTGTGGATGGCGGGTCTGCAACGGCTATCGAGGTGAGGTGCCCGCGCGTGGCTTGGTGAAGTGAGCAGGGCGCTCGAACCAGATCCCTCCACCAGCTGTGACCATCTCAGGACCGCCTGGTAGACATTAGTAGTAGAACGAGCCTCAACGCGAATCCCCCGTAGAGAAGAACACAGGCGGATAATGAATGGGAGGCGCGCGGGAGATGGTTGCGACGGTGAGGGCGAGCTCTCGCGGATGAGGTTTGAAGCAAAGACCTCAGAGCGCGCGCGGCCCAGCGCAGCTGCCCGTCACGTGGTGCGGCTTGCGTTATGTAAGCCGCCTCTCCGCCGCCGACGCGTTTGCTGCGGCGCCAGGAGAGGCAACGGTCAGGACAAAGACATGCGCTCTGGCTGATTCACTGTAGCAACCCACTCAGCGCCTCTCCAGAAGCCTGTGGAATCTTAAGGCCTCGGCGCAATGGCTTTTTCCTGCTCCCTCTTCGCAACGTGAGACTTCCGCACATTGACCCTGCCAGCTTGCAGACGTCGACAGACCCGTTTCCTTTCACCGTGCACCTCACCTATTTAATGAACTTTTCCTGTTGAGCTTGGACTTTTATACGAAAGTGTCGCACTATGGCGGCGAAGCGCAAGGCGTCGGCCATGACGGCCAACGTCGACGAGGAACCTGTCGACCCGTCGGACGAGCTTCTCTTCTACTGCCTGGGCGGAGGAAACGAGGTCGGGCGTTCATGTCATATTATCCAGTACAAGGGCAAGACGGTTATGGTTCGTGTTTCTTCCACTGTCGCGGAGCCAGTACGATGCGTTGCTGCTAACACCGAAATAGCTGGATGCCGGTATGCATCCCGCCAAAGAAGGCTTCGCAGCTCTTCCCTTCTTCGACGAGTTTGATTTGAGCACAGTGGATGTACTCCTTATCAGCCAGTACGTTAGGTTTCCTTTCCTTCGAAGCGTTCATTATGGCACACACAGTTGTTGTGAGGAGAGAAGGGCACCCTTGGGTATGCTGCTGTAGCTGGGCTGGAGCTAGACCTCCGGCTCAGACGGCTATCACTGGAGGAGGATCAATCTTCAGCGACCCCGGACCCTACTCCGCTGCATGTATATCAGAAAATCAATGTAAAATGTTCTGTTTGAGCTTCTTCCCATGTCGGAGACGTACGCTCCTGTATTCGCGCTCCCTTGTTGGGACTATGCGACTCTTTCTGTCCCCGCATTTGCTGCCACCCTTGCACGGGATAGATTCTTTTCTACTGTGACAGTAGCTGATAGCGTGTCTCATCTCTGCAGTTTCCACGTCGACCACTCGTCTGCTCTTCCTTATGTCTTGAGCAAAACGAACTTCAAGGGCCGCGTCTTCATGACGCATGCGACAAAGGCCATCTACAAATGGCTTATACAGGACAATGTGCGAGTTAGCAATACATCGTCGTCGTCGGACCAGCGCACCACCCTATACACCGAGCACGATCACCTCTCCACCCTTCCCATGATTGAAACGATCGACTTCAACACCACGCATACCGTCAACAGTATCCGCATCACCCCCTTCCCTGCCGGCCATGTCCTTGGTGCTGCCATGTTTTTAATCTCCATTGCCGGGCTAAATATATTGTTCACCGGCGATTATTCCCGTGAAGAGGACCGCCATCTTATTCCTGCCGAAGTTCCAAAGGGCGTTAAGATTGATGTGCTCATCACAGAGTCGACGTTTGGCATATCGTCGAATCCTCCTCGGCTAGAACGTGAAGCAGCATTGATGAAGACCGTCACCAATATCTTGAATCGTGGAGGCAGGGTGTTGATGCCAGTATTCGCTCTTGGCCGCGCTCAAGAGTTGCTTTTGATTCTCGATGAATACTGGGACCGGCATCCAGAGCTACAGAAGATCCCGATTTACTATATCGGAAATATGGCGCGAAGATGTATGGTCGTCTACCAGACCTATATCGGTGCGATGAACGACAACATCAAGCGTCTTTTCCGTCAGCGTATGGCGGAGGCGGAGGCACGTGGCGACAAGAGCGTCAGTGCTGGACCTTGGGACTTCAAATACGTCCGAAGTCTTAGGAGTCTTGAGCGTTTCGAAGACGTCGGGGGGTGCGTTATGCTTGCTTCTCCCGGTATGTTGCAAACGGGAACAAGTAGGGAGCTGCTAGAACGATGGGCGCCCAGTGAGCGCAATGGTGTCGTGTTGACAGGCTACAGTGTCGAAGGCACAATGGCCAAACAGCTGCTCAACGAGCCAGATCAGATTCCCGCTGTGATGTCGAGAGTATCGTCAGGAGGACCGGGAGGCCGCAGAGTCCCAACGGGGGAGGACGACCAGAAGGTCATGATCCCCCGTAGGTGTACTGTGGACGAGATCAGCTTTGCGGCGCATGTTGATGGTGTGGAGAACAGGGAATTTATCGAGGAAGTTGGTGCTCCCGTTGTAATTCTCGTTCATGGCGAGAAACACCAAATGATGCGTCTGAAGTCGAAGCTCCTCAGTCTCAACGCCGATAAAAAAGTGAAGGTCAAGGTCTACACGCCCGCCAACTGCGAGGAAGTCCGGATCCCGTTCAAGAAGGACAAAGTCGCCAAGGTCGTCGGAAAGCTGGCGCAAATATCTCCTCCTTCGGAGCAGGATGACGGACAGCTCATGGCTGGTGTGCTGGTGCAGAACGGTTTCAACCTGTCGTTGATGGCGCCTGATGATCTCCGCGAGTATGCTGGTCTGACGACGACGACTATCACTTGCAAGCAACATATCACCTTGAACTCAGCAAGCATGGATCTAATAAAATGGGCTCTCGAGGGCACATTCGGAGCAATTGAGGAGATCGAAACCCCTCGCCAGCCGGTGGTCAAGACGGAAAAGGCAGAGAGCGATTCGGCCAACGGAGAGGAAGGAAAAGGAGAACCAGAGGAAGAGCCTGCTGACGAGGAAATCCCCATGGAGGAGACGCGAACGTATCTTGTTATGGGCTGTGTGATCATTAGATACAACGCTCGGACTCGAGAGGTCGAACTGGAGTGGGAGGGCAACATGGTGAACGACGGGGTTGCTGACGCTGTCATGGCTGTGCTTCTGACTGTCGAGAGCAGCCCTGCTTCTGTCAAGCGTAAGTGGACCCGGCCATAGAGTCATCAACGATCAGGTACTAATACATCAATCTACAGAATCCAGCAAGCACAGGCATCATCACCATGAAGCGCCCCCGCTTCCTAATCCGCATGCCAACCTCGGCCCAGAAGAGCGTTTCGCACGTCTTCTTATGATGCTCGAGGCACAGTTCGGACCAAATATCGCCCCGATCGAGCGTCCACGGCTCCCGAAGAATCTGACCAAGAGCACAACGCTAAAGAATGGCGTATCGACGCCTACAGCCATCAAGACCGAACCTCACACCGAAAGCCCAACCCCAGCCGAAGCTGAGGAAGAGGATCAAGAGCGAATCGCAGAACTCGAAGAGGCAGAGCTCGCTCGCCTCCGTGCCCTGGGAATCCCTGTCCCCGGGATCGAGATCAAGGTGGATAAGCACGTCGCCCGTGTCTGGCTCGAGAATCTCGAGGTCGAGTGCTCGTACCCCGTGCTGCGTGATAGAGTTAGGGTTGTTGTCGAGCGGGCCGTCGAGACCGTCGCCCCGATGTGGGCCGAGGCACCGCCGTCTGCTCCCGTTGCGAATGGATCGTCTGGGAAGAGTGCATTCGGCGAGAAGAAAGCGGGGCTTGAGATCGAGGCTGAGGCTTGATCTTGATCTTGACGTTCAAGCTTCCATGCCCTTTTATTTTGTTTTCACCCTTATGAGGAATATATCAGTATTAATGGCGAGACTTTTTTTGCCCCCCTTCCCCCTTACAATGGGAGATGGAAGGAATCCTCTGTATGCCAGGCACATTGAAGGATATATACTATGTTATCTTAGCTGTTTTGTCCTTGCTATCAGCTATGTTGCAGGAAGTTTGTTTTAGCATGAATATAGGATAGGATAGGTATGGATCACGACTGATGCCAAGATATTATTATGATCATCCCTCCTAATCCCGACCCAACCCAAATAAAAAATCTCTGCGGAGCGGACTCCGTATGCTTGGATTTCGAATACGTAAATAAATAATAAATATTGGACTAGATATGAACTGCAACTGCAGCTTGATTTTGCTGTTGTCCTTTCTATCTATCTACCTATCCATCTATCCATCTCGTCTGAGATATTGACGAGACACGCGCACTTTCCCGTTTGACTGGCCTGGTCTGATTAACCTAATCGACTGGTTAGAATTAGAATCGAATAGAATCGAATCGGAGCTTGTGTAAGCAGTACTTGCTATAAGATGCCAGGGATCCGGAATATAATAATGGTAATAATACTCCGTAGATCGCCCTATGTATGTGGGTATTGTATTCTGAGTAGGGTAATTTCTCTCTCTCTCTCTTTCCCTGGCATGAATGAGTCAATTGTATGATGTATGTACTGCGCATTGGGCCTCCTTTAATGCTGTCTCGTGTATTGCATGAAGAAAACAAAGGAAAAAAGAGTTAAAGATGTAGCATTGCTTTGTGAGAATTGTCTAAAGGATATATATATATATGTATGTATCATACGTACAGTACCATACGTTGCACCATTCCTCGATAGTCCTCACACCTCAGATTTAATACTAGCAAACACGTCCTCGACGACCTTGGCCGTCGTGCTCGCGATCAGCTCGATCTCCTCCCTCGTCGTGTTGTACGGCGGCGCGAGGAGGACGTGGTCCCCGCGGACGCCGTCCACCGTGCCGGTGCCTGGGTACAGCGAGATGCTGTACGGCGGCTTCATGGCCGTCTCTTGCAGCTTCGAGGCGATGCCCAGCTCGGGGTCGAAGGGTTCTTTGGTGGTTTTGTCTTTGACAAATTCGATCTGCGAATTGTTGCTTGTCAGTATCGGGTTTAGTTAGTTCTGCGTTGTGATGTGATGTGCAAGGTTATATATCGGGATTTGGGAACAGCTGTGGTGGAAACGTACCCCCCAGAATAAGCCCTTCCCTCTGATATCTCCGACATGCGGATGGTTCTCAAGCCGGGCCCTGAGCTCCCGCTCCAGCAGAGCCCCCATGTTACGCACGTTCTCGAGCAGATTCTGCTCCTTGATGATCCTCTGCACGGCCAGCGCCGCGGCACACGAGACGGGGTGGCCCTGGTACGTCTGGCCGTGCCGGAACACGCCCGTCCCCTTGTCCAGCGCATCCACGACCTTGGAGCCGATCAGCACGCCCGAGACGGGCGCGTAGCCGCCGCCGAGACCCTTGCCCAGAGTCTGGATGTCTGGCACGACGCCCTCCTGTTCCCAGGCGTGGAGCGTGCCCGAACGGCCCATTCCGCACATTACTTCGTCGAGGATGAGCAGGGCACCGTACTTGTCGCAGACGGCTTTCATGGCGGGGAGGTAGCCTGGGAGGGCGGGGACGCAGCCCAGAGCCTGGAGATTATTATTGTCAGGGTTATTTGCGAGAAATGACTGTCGAGGGTCAGACAGATACGTACGGCGCCGACAATGGGTTCCGCGACGAAGGCGCAGACGGTATCGGGCCCAACACGTTGGAATTCTGCATCCAGCTCGTCTGCCAGTCTGGCAATATAATCCGTGTCTGATTCACCGTCCCGACGTCCGCGGTAGGGATAGCAGGGGGAGACGTGCGAGACATTAGGCAGCAGGAGAGGTTCGAAGGGAGCACGTCTGCCGACGTGCCCGCCCATGGACAGGGCACCCAGCGTTATCCCGTGGTAGGATTGCCTGCGAGCGATGAATCTCGTGCGCTGGGGCTGCGGCGTGGGGAGTTCCAAGAAGTATTGGCGAGCCAGCTTCATGGCAGCCTCCATGGCCTCGGAACCTGTTTTTGTGTTAGCGTCCCATCGAATCAGTACCTTAACGCAATATTGGCCTGGTATTCATACCTGAGCCGATAACGTAGAGCTTGGATAGTTTCCCACCGGTCGATTCTACGAGAAAACTGGCAAGATCCTCAAAGGCCTGCGTACCAAAGAAACCAGAGTGGCAGAATGATAGCTGGTTAATTTGGGCCAGCATGGCCTGCTTCACCTCCTCATTCCCGTGGCCCAGGCAGGACACGGCCGCACCGCCAGTGGAGTCGAGGACCTTCTGGCCATCTTCGAGGAAGATGTAGCTCCCTTTCCCACCGACTGCTTTCTTGGGGATTACATGTATATCCCGGTGCAGGGCTGCGCACTGCTTTAGAGGGCACGCGTCTCCCGTCTGATTCGAGGCATCCATATCGCCGTTGACGGCCATTGCGTTCGAGTGAAATAGTGTTGGGGTCTCGCGGTCAATAAGAGATAACTGTGTTCAATTGGCGATCTGGGTAGTAGCCCGTCAGACGTCGCGAAGAGAGGATATACCAGAGGACGTGCCAGGGAGGACCCTGAGAGAATCCAATGACAGAACGGCCTTGCGCAGAGGGCTCCTTTAAACGGTCCGTCCTCCCACACGACCCCGAAGCAGATCTGCCGTCGTTGGCCTGCCGAGGGGCGCATGCGGGGATTGGTGGCGTGGACTAAGGCATGCTCGGGATGCCGACGGGAAGAAGCCGAGCCGGTCATTGGCCGCTGCGGCCGCTAGCTGGTGCTAAAGGGAAGGTGAAAATACGACCTCGGGAGACCCCTCTCCCCACGAACGAATGAGACACCATCGGCGGGGGATGGCTGACGGAACAAAGCGGAGTTGGGCGGGAGGTCAGACGGGATTTTCGTTCTTGGAGCGGCGTGACTCCGAGGCTTCAACCGACATGGCCGACGAGGGTGTTGTTGCATGCAAAACATCCTGTAACTCTGTGATATACGCTTGCGTAACAGTTAGAAAAGTTTCATGAGAGCTGGAGCCCGCACATTTGTGCGTGCGTTCGATGTGAGCCTGGTGGTAGCAACAAGTGCATAGATACCCAACAAGGTAGTACCACGCAACGGAGGAGGGGATACAATCACTCTGCTTACCATCAGGAGAGCGCACCCGAGCCTGAGAGCCTGGGTAGCCCCTGTCTCTAGCTTGACTCACACTGGGAATCATGATAGAGAGTTGAAAGTGTCTCCGCTATGCCGAGAGCACGTTTCCCGCAGCCGAAAGCCATGGCAGGGAGTAAGTTGCCGCATAAACAGCGGGGTTGTGGTCGAAATCCAGTATCTTCTTAGACATCTTTCCGGGAATGCTGCTTGTAATTACCTAAATTAGGTAGTTTCGTTCATTTCGTCCACAGGACCCTGGACTGGTGGATGGAGTTATGTCGGACAAAAGCTTGTCCCTGGGGTTTCACCATATTAACATTCTCCCCTTATACTGCTCATGATGATTAGTCTTCTGTTTTCTTCCTTTATCTGATTGTGAATGGCAGTGGGATAGCCACGCACTTCCTATTCTGTGCCCTGAGGTGCTTATAAACTTTTAGTTTGAGAGTAACAGCAAAGAGAATGTGAGTATAATTATCATTGTTCGGATGAATTCAGAAAATATCGGAGAATCAGGAAATAAGCTGTATATTGATGCTAACTGACGAGCTGATCTTGTAGCTGATCTTCATTGTGAAGTCCTCCAGAGGCTTGTGGCGTATTGTCCCTTGTCACCTCAAAGACAAGGATTTTCATTATGGGCGACATCGTACAGAGCATACAATACCTCACTTGGTAAGCTGTGAGTTGCAAGAGTCGAACTGATGAATCCTAAATTCTGCGCTCGAGCATTAGGCGATGTACTGTGCTATGACACATGGATCGCTTGAGAAGGTTCTTACAGAATCAATGTGACCTCTCCTGTTTTTTTTGACACGGGGCTATCATTTGATATGCAGAGTTCTATAAATGGCTATTTCCGCAGGCAGGTTGCGGATCATAGACGAGGATCTGCCTGTAGATAGTAGCGCTACTAGCTGCTGTCGTTGCATAGTGGGAACATAATGCGGTGAGCTTCAAAGATCCATAACCGGAAAGAAGACTACAAAATAAGGTGACAACTGTACATTGTGTGAATGTGAAGCCACCTTTAATATAATTATTGAACGATGGGTGTAAGTGATAGCAGCACATGGGTGTACTGACCTACCAGGTACAGAGGCGGACACCAAGACTCCGCTCCGCGCTCCGACCCACTGAAAGCTACAGGGAGTTCCCGCACAGAAAGGCCAGACTACGCTCTCCGCCCCCCATACGCCCTCACATTTATCAACAACCCAATTTTCTTCTCCTTCCGCGCGGCATATGGTCCGGTCGCGCTCCGACAACCGTCCCGCGATCGTATAAACAAAGTGCCATCGCCATGTCGCAGAAGGCCCGCGTCGAGGAGGCCGACTCCGACCCCGAAGAAGTCGCCCCCTCCGACTCCAACTTCGACCAAGCCCGCTTCGCGCGAGAGTCCATCATCTCTCCGTCTATAATTCCGGGCCCGACAGCAGGATCGGGCCCTACGAGACCTCCGCTTGAACAGCGCCGTGAGATCCCTAAGCAGTGGCAATGCTTGTACCCGGTGTACTTCGACAAAACACGCTCGCGCGCGGAGGGACGCAAAGTTGGGAGCGAGCTTGCGGTCGAGAATCCGCTCGCGAGGGATATTCTCGATGCGGTGCAGATGCTGGGGCTGAGGGTCGGCTTCGAGCCGGAGAAGCTGCATCCCAAGGACTGGGCGAATCCGGGACGGGTCAGGGTGATGTTGAAGGATGAGAATGGGAAGCCAGTGAACCCCAAGATCAAGAACAGTACGTCTCCGTTTTGTTATACTTTCTTGCAGTACCTTCCGCTTGTCTTCGGACAATTTGGCCCGTTACTGACTACTGCTCCAGAACATCACCTCTTCATCCTCGTCGCCCAGTATCTCAAGGCCCACCCTACCACCGAAGAATCCCCCTATCGCCTGAGGATACGCGGTCTGCCCATGCCGGAGAAGCTGCCTCCCCCTCCTCCAGCGCCACGGGGTTGGAAGATCGGCAAGATCCTTCCGATCCATTCTCCCGCATACAGCGGTGGCGGAGTCAGCGACAACCCGTTCAAGGACGCCATGGCCGAGATGCAAAATCTGCAACAAAATCTGCAAGGTATGCCAGGATTCCCTGGGATGCCGGGCATGCCGCCAATGCCCGGTATGGGCGAGTCGTCTGGCGCTGGTGGCGAGAGGAAGAAGAAGGAGAAGAAGAAGGGAAAGGCGTGATCCTAACCGCATCGTGGTCCTGTCTTTTTCCACCTCCCTTTTTTTAGTTGCATGGCGATGGGTGTTTGTTTTCGTTTATGTTATTTTAGAAGGTATGACACGGGATGATGTCTGTATGGAACGAAGACGAAATGGAAGATTCGGGCTTTTGCAAAAGATCTTCTCATGAACTGGGATTCTTGCAAACTCTAACGATCTCGAGTCGAGGGGAGGACTCTGTTCTATTACGGTCGGCGAGCGATATGATTCTAGCTCACCTATAGAAGGGCTACACTTTGAGGGTCATAGCTTTTGCGGTTTGGATTTATGGTCTCAACAATCTGCTGCTGCAACATTACGGCTGTGCAAAGTTGATGTGAACTCCAGGATCGATGTCACGTCTACTGACGGCTCTATCCCATGTACATACAGATTCCTTAATGTGAGGGCAAGATGGTCTCTTGCGGATCCTGACATGGCCAGGACTACATATTCCATTTTTTATGGTTCCAATAGGCGATGTGCCTTTTTTTCCCTTCATAAGCAGAACTGCATTCAGATCATTGGCACTTTTGCTGCACGACAGTGACATTTTGAGTAACATTGACAATTCAGCAAGATGTGTTTCAAAAGCCGCGCAGTTGAAGCATGGTTCTTTTGCCGGCACTCGTAGCGCCCAGGTGTTTAAAAAGACCATACCCCGCTAGGTGCCGACGACGTCCAGAATATAATTAGCTCCCTGCAGAGCGTGCATGGTGTTGAATGATTGTCGATCTTTTTTTCTAATCGCAGGGCGATGATACGTTATCGCCTCCGATAGGCCGAGCTAGCCCTACGTTACCCCAGACTCGGGTGCGCGCCGGGCCTGGCCGGGCGGAGGCGCCCAAGGCTCCCAGGCTGCTGACATCAAACCGTCCCCTCCGCCAGGACGAGCAACGCACGTCAGAAACCCCGTCGTTTTTGCTCAGCGGCGTGCCTCCAGTCTGTGGATTGGATGGCTTCGTCCAGCGCCCTTGCCATCTTGCCGCTGGCCTTCTCTTATGAGCTGAGATTCGTGCGATGAAAACCCCGCCGCCAGTCACCGTCGAGCCAGGATGAACCCCAGTCCGACGAATCGCCAGACCGCGTACGAGTTCGAGAGGCAGGATACCGCTTCATCTTTTCGCTTCGATCCTCTGCCGCCCAGAGGGTCCGCCGCATCGGTCCCGAAACCGCCGTCGAGCAGCAGGGGCAGCGGCGGCGCGGGAGGGCGGCAGATCACGCGTAACCGCGCCAGCTACAGCTGCCACACATGTCGGAGGCGGAAGGTCAAATGTGACAAGGTACTTCTGTTCGAAGTCCTCTGTCTTATGCCGGAATACGGGGAATTGACTCGTTCCAGGTTCACCCGGTGTGCGGAAACTGCCTGAAAAACGGACACGAGTGCGTCTACGATGCCGTGCCGAAGAAAGACGTGACCGGGCGCGCTCAGGGCGGAGACGCCGGCAGCGGCCATGGTGTCAAGCGCAGGAGAGAGACGTCCAGACAGCCGGAGGGCGATATCAACGGGGCGCGTTCGGGATATAACGGTTTGAGGGACGGGGCCGCGTCGCAGGAGCAACGGACTGGATCGCAGGCGATCGAAGCGCGACTGGACAAGTTGACCTCCATGATAGAGAGGCTGAGCCGGACGAACGGACCGCTGTCGCAGGAAGATGTGGACAGACAGAACTGGGCGCAGAACCCAGATCTCGACCGTGTCGCCAGGGATCGCAGGCAGAGTGCGCCTAGGCCCAATACGGCTTTGGGAAATGGGAACGGCTGGAGGTCGTCTCCTCACTCGCGTCAGCCTAGTCCGCGTCGCAATGGCGATTGCAGCGGCGATGAGTTCCCCGTTCCTTCTGGCCACGCGACTGACCTCGTTGACCCTGTTGGGAGCCTTAACCTTGGCCACCTGAGCCTTGAGGATGGGGGGAAGTCGAGGTAAGTGTTGTGACCCAGTGGAAATGGGAACTGTCTGACCAGAACCAGATACGTTGGAACTACGTATTGGGCTTATATATCGGATGAGGTAGGCCCCCGAAGACTTTGTTTCCCGCAATCACAGCGCTGAGGGTCAGGGCAGATCAATGAACTCAACCAGCTACTTAGGGACCAATATCGGTCCCACGATACCTCGAATGACGTTTCCAGCGAAGGAACAGCGGCCGAACCAGGGACAAGAACACCGGTGAGAAACTGGAAGTCTTCCAGTCGAAGCGGCACTGCGCGAGGGAGACGCAGATCGTACACTCGGAGCGATGACTTCCAAAGGTCGGTTCTTTTTCCTTCTGGTGACTCTCCTTCTGTAAATGACAAGGCCATCGAGCCGGAGATGCTCGAACATGTCCCGACCAAGCGACAAAGCCATATTCTGTACAAGGGCTTCATGTCCGGTGTCCATGCTATCAGCCCGGTCCTTCACCCCCCAACGGTGCTGAAGATGTACAACGCGTTTTGGGATTGGTACGACTATAGCAGTTATTCGGGAGAGCCGTGCCCCGATCCGTCTTTTATACCCTTGCTGTATGCCATCTGGTATGGCGGGTCCGTTACTATCTCGATACGGACGATCAAGGCCGAATTCAACGTTTCCTCCCGGTCGGAGCTGTCAACGATGTATAATGACGAGGTGACCCGATGGTTGACAAAGATCTCGTTCCCACGGAGTCCGTCACTCCCGGGGCTTGCCGCGTTTCTTATTGTCCAGACTATATTGTCCAAGGAGGAGGAGCCCCTGACTAGCAGCTTGTTTGTTAGCCTGGCGTTGAGGGTAGCGCAGACGATGGGACTGCATCGCGACCCGGCCCAATTCGGAATCGAACCCTGTGAGGCCGAATCTCGACGCCGGGTGTGGTGGCATATTGTGCATATGGATGGCGTGGTTGCCATGTCCAGCGGACTGCCACCACTGGTCAGCGACGAGAACTACTGGGACGTTCGCATGACCAGTGAGGTCAAGGACACGCTTTTGGGTACGCCCGAAGCTGAACACTATGAACGGCTGGTCGAAAGCGGCTTGCGGCCACCGGACAACCCGGACGACCCGACTCTCTGCGGCGGGCCGTCTATGGTGAATGTGTATTATCTCTCTGCCAAAGGGAAATACACCATGGCTCGTAAGTCCTTTCTACCCGGTGAGATCAACAAGGACAATGCCATAATCTAACCCTCCTCAGGTGCTATCCGCAAGATACTCAAGATCCAGCTGGGCACAAAGCCAGTTACACGAAAGGACATGGAGGATTTGAGGTCGATACTGCTTGACCTCCGATTCAAGCTCAATTCCCTGATCAGCAGGATTCCGGAAGCCAAGAGTTCGACGTACAATCGTGAAGGCAGCGTCGGGTATTCTGGATCATCGGATCGATCACGGTCCTTCTCCTCTCGTTCTCCAGTGGAGATGAGAACGAGCAACACTGAGCTGCCCGGGGATGGCTCATCTGGTTGTCCGGAGCAGTATCACACACCGGTCCTCGTTGCTTTCCACAAATGGGCCCGAATACTCCTTTCGTTATTTATAGATAAGGTGAGGCGATCTGCCGACCCAGGCTTGGATATTGGCTGACCCTCTGTTCTAAGGCCTATTGCGTCGCCTACCAGCCCTTCTTGAAGAATGCCAAGAGCCGGATCTGGCCAGCAGCGCGACAAGGGTAGGCTTCCCCGATGTCTGGGTGTGTATTGCTAGTTCTGACAATTCAGCGCGCTTCGCCATTGCCATGGATTCATGGAGAAGTTTATAGCTCTTGCGACCGATCCCGACTTCCAGCCTTTTCAATGGAGCTGGCCTGGGTAAGTTGTCCTCCTAGATCAGGTCTTGACTGCATTGTCGATCGCGGAACGAGGCTGGCTGACTTGATCTGCAGGAATCATCAACCAATGCATGCTACAATGTCTGTCGACTCCCTTTCCTGCTTCAAAACGAAGCCGATCTAACGGTTAATAGGATCATGTTGATCGACCTTTACGAACGACCAAATAGCCCGGAGGCGTCCAAGTCTCGGGCGTTTGTCGACAAGATCTTCTCGCTCTCGGGCCCCGACGGAGGGGTCGTCGGAGGCGAAGACGGCATCACCACCTCAAGGCCGCTGCGAGACGGGGGCCGCGAAGCATGGGATATGATGCGTCGACTGCGCGAGAAGGCATGGCAAAAGGCCGGTCTCGATCCGCACCAACTCTGGACCGAGCAAGCCCAGATCCAAGCGGGCGTGGCCCCGGCTCCAGAGGAATCCCACGAAGCGCCCCGGGCGAGCTTCGCCGACCGCTACTACTCGCTCATCAAGGACAACAACACGCCTGCGTCCTCCAGACCGCCGTCGTCGGAACCCCCTCGAAGACCAGCCGTCGTAGACCGCCAGCTGGCAGACTTCTCGAAGACCTTCTACAACATGACCCGCGCCCATATGCTGCAGAACCCCGTGCCATCGCGCTCCTCCCCGCTCCGGTACTCGTACCAACTGCCTCCGCTGCAGGAGGCGGTCCCGACCTCCGCCCCGCGCACCCCGCCCCAACTCCCCCCTCCGCCGACCCCGCCGCAGTTCTCGATACCACATGCGGCGGTCAATTCCCGCCTGGAGTCCACCTTTGGCAGTTCCCCTGCTGTCCCCTCGCCCGCGGACAGCAGCATGGTCGACCACGCCAACAGCAGCAGTAATAACAACAGTAACAGCAGCAACAACCCCCTCGCTCACATCCTGTCCACCCCGTCCTCCTCGACGGCCACCTCCTTCCTCGACCCTCTTCCCGCTCCTGTTCCCGCCAATGCCAATGCCCACGCCAATGGCCACACGATGGCGACGACCGCAGCCGCGGCATCCACCCCGCCGTCCATGGTCGACCCGAACCTCACCTTCGACTGGGACCAGTGGGACGCCGTGTTCGGGCAGCACCTGCCCGTCGCGGACGAGTTCATGGAGCTGGACCCCGTGGCCGGGGGTTTCGGGTTTGGGGATTTCGGCGGGACAGACGGCACTACTGGCATGGGCATGGGCATGGGAATGGGTCACGGTCATCAGGGCGGTCATGGAGGTGTTGGTATGGGTATGGGCATGGGTATGGGCATAGGAATGGGGGGGAATAATTGGGCGGATTTTGGATGACTCATCAATTCATTGTTAGTTATCAATATTGACGTTTTAAAAGGGTTTTTTGTTTGTTTTTGTTTGGTTTATATGGTTACTATATACCTCTGTTTGTCTGTCTGTCCATCTGTCTTTGTCTACTGATCTTTCACCATATATGTTCTCGTGGTTTTGTATCTCGGTTACCTTGATGTTGCTCCTGATATCAATCAATATGTACTGTGCGACGCTCAGGGACATGTATGTATGTATGTATGTATGCATGCTGCCTTAGGCATCAGCGTGTGTTCGATACCCGAGTAACCAAGTACATGTGAAAATGTGGATAGGAAGGAAATGCACGTGATAAAGATCATTGGATGTGGAGATCCATGGTTTTTTTTCCCTCCCAAGGTTTAACCTTGTTTTACTAGCATTTCGGCTTTGTTCCATCTGTCTTGTGGCAGCCACAGCTTCTTATTCATTGACTACTGTGAAGTTACTCTTTCTATACAGATATTCTACTCTCAAAAAAGTTCTTTCCTACAATAGAAAGGGGAAAGTACGTGTCGTGGACGCGTTGGATTCAATTTCTATGTCAATCAGCGGTGGTGGCTGGATGGATATGTTGGGCACCGCCGGGCCGCGCGTGCGAGGCGAGTACTATTCTAGGCGCTGGCTCCGGGCGCAGACGGACAAGACAAGAGGTAGATATAGTAATGGGATGTAGACGTAGACAGCAATAGATTCATGAAGCCGTGAATTGTGATGCGTGGCAGAACCAGATCGGATGACTAGATGTGCAAAAAGGTAGACATGGACAGCATAGCATAGCAGACAGGATGGAGATGGCTTGAACACCCATGAATCCTCCGACAATCAGGAGGATGTCCCGGTCAGCGCTTCCTTTCCTTTCTCGTTCATCACAGGGGGGATGAATCGCGGGTTTAGACCTTCATCTCCTCCAGACCGTGCTTCCAGAGGGTGGCGTACGGGGTGATACCGTCCTCGCGGTAGTCGATGAGGACGTGCCTGTGGCATGTTAGCATCTCGATCGAAAAAAAAAATAGGGAGAAAAGAAGATGGGACGTACATGGCGTCACCGTCCATGGACTGGCCCATCAGGACGTCGTAGTTGTCGTAGTTGGCCAGGATCTTCTTGACGGCGTTGGGGGCGCCGGCCTGGAACTCCTTGATGGTCTCCTCCGAGGCACCCCGCTCCTTGAGCTTGTTGTTGACCTTCTTGACGTAGCCTGGAGGATGTCAGCGGCCTGCAAAGGGGGGAAAAATGAAAGGGGGAAGGGAGGAGGACGCACTCTTCAGGTGGGCCTTGAAGGCCTCCTTGGAGGGCTTCATGCCCTCCTCCGCCTTGAGCCAGACGAGACGGAACTGGTCCTCGATGTCGTAGACCATCTTGCGCTCGCCCTCGCCGTCACCGCCCTCGTCGGCGTCCTCGCCCGTCGCGGAGGGGTTGGCGCCCTCGAGCTGGAAGGTCTCGGCGCCCTTGAGGTACTTGCGGCAGTCGGCCTCCCAGAGGACGCCGTCAACCTCCTTGATGTTGAAGGTGTCGGAGAACAGCTCGTCTCCGGAGAGGATGTCCTGTTTGTGGATGTCAGCTTGCTGTCTTGTCTTTTTTTTGTCTTTTCTGTCTAGCGGACGCGGGGCCGCTAAAAGCCCAGCAGAAAAAAAGAAAAAAAAGGAAAACTCAGCTCAACTCACCTTGTAGATGATCATGATGGCGGTTCTCGAAAGACAGAAGTCACAAACAAACGACAGACGGGACAGAAAAAAGGGCGGCTGCGAAGACAGAGACGGGATGGGAGGAGGAAGAGAGGAGGGGAATTTGAAGTTTTAAGCGGCGCGGCGGTTGGTGGGCGGGCGAGGGGGCGAGGCGCTAGGCCGCTTCGGGGCGCCGCCAGCCAGCCAGCGGCCACAGGCACATCGACGGTGGTGGCGACGACGGCCAGGGGAGGGCGGAGCCATCTCAGATCTCATCCTGCCTGGTCCAGAGTCCTCAGTCCCTTTCTCCCTCTTTTGCCTCCCTCGAGTCCTCCGTGGCCACCGCTGTGCAGGGACAACGGGGCAACCGCACTGATTAGATCGATCTGATAAGCGCGTCGGAGGCCCGGCTCCCGCGTGCCGCCACGCCGCGATCCCCTGACGCTTTTCCTCTCGTCTCTCTGCTCCTCCAGCGCCTCTTCTCCCTCGTCCTCCGTCCCCTTGTTTCTCTCTCTGCGCCTCTCTGCCCTGGGATCTGGCTTCCGATCAGATCTCGCGGCCTCGGGCCTGTCCTCTGCGCTCGTTGACCAGGCCCGCGCGCTGAGACGGCAGCCCCGACACGGCGCGCCCGCCGGCCTGCGCTCGCGCCTGCTCTGCCTCGCACCACCCCATAAGAAATCGACCGGCGACCTCGTCTGGCATCCTCTCTCCACGCCAGGCCGCCCTCGTTCAGCCCTATCCGATCGATCATCCTTCCATCGCCGTGCTCCCTACGTGCTGGTCGACGCTCGTGTCAGACCGGTCCTTCTCCGTCCTCGTTTTCGCTGTGTATATCCTTAATCCTCCATCGATCAACATACCTCTGTCCTGTCTGAGTTGCGATTGAGTCAGAGCCACAGACTCATGTCCTCCGAGCCGTCTCGCCTACTCCGATAATCTCGTCGATTGTGTACATACACTGTCAACATGGCGTCCAATGCATCTCTGCCGCTCGACCTCCCTCCGCTTCCCTCGTACACCCTGACTCCGCGCCAGCCGCTCCTCCCGCCGATCCCGGACAATATCCTGGCGCTCATCCTGCCTATCGTCGCCTACTGGACCGTGTCCTTGGCCTTCCACTACATCGATGTCCACGACTACTTCCCCCAGTACCGCCTGCACACGCCCGCGGAGCTCCTCAAGCGGAACCACGTCTCCCGCCGGGACGTCGTCAGGGACGTCATTCTGCAGCAGGTCGTCCAGACCATCGCCGGCCTCGTCGTTGCGTATTTCGACTCCCCGGAGTACGTTGGCAAGGAGGAGTACGATGTCGCCGTCTGGGCCAGGCGCATCCGCATCGCCCAGCGGGCCCTCCCCCGCCTGCTGGCCCTGGTGGGCATCGACTCGGTCCGGCTGGCGAAGAATCTGTCCGCCGGGCATCCTATGCTGGCGGGAGCCCTGGGAGGTGGTCGATACCCGTCCCTGACGGAGACGGTCATCCTCGACTCCGGCGCGGAGGTGGTCGCACCCGCCTTTGCGAGCTGGGAGCTGGCCGTGGCCAGCTTCATCTATTGGTACTTCATCCCGGCTCTGCAGTTCATCTGGGCCATCATTGTCGTGGACACCTGGCAGTACTTCCTGCACCGGGCCATGCATCTGAACAGATGGCTCTATGGTGAGTCTCCATTGCTGTCCTGTGTACGGCTCGGTACAAAAGCCCGATTCTGACTGGGGTAGTGACGTTCCACTCCCGCCATCACCGCCTCTACGTGCCCTACGCGTTTGGGGCGCTCTATAACCACCCGGTCGAGGGATTCCTCCTGGACACCGCAGGCACGGGCGTCGCCTTCCTGACTTCGCGCATGACCAGCCGTCAGAGCATGTGGTTCTTCACCCTCTCCACCATCAAGACCGTCGACGACCACTGCGGGTACGCGTTCCCGTGGGATCCATTGCAGCACATCACGTCCAACAATGCCGCCTACCATGACATCCACCACCAGAGCTGGGGCATCAAGACCAACTTCTCCCAGCCCTTCTTCATCTTCTGGGACCGGCTGCTGGGAACCCAGTGGAAGGGTGGAGACGTGTCCGCGCGGTACGAGAAGTCCCGTCTGGCTGCACAGCAGCAGGTTGACGCGGACGAGGCCAAGCGCGCGGAAGGTGAGCCGACTGGCGCGGTAACAACTGCTACCGATCTCGGTGGGAAGCATCACAACCTCTGAGAAAGGAAGAGACTCCAGTGCAGGCAGCCTCATTTCGAAAGGCGTGCAAAGCAAGACAGCCACGCTCACTCTGTAGACGGCTTGAAAGGCGTCAGCCATGGAGTGCCTGGGAGCGCTCTCCAGAAGTAGTCAGCAGTAGTCCTCTTGTCTCTGGAATACTGAGAGCGCCGGTGGCGCTCCTGTTGACGTTGCGCAACCCATAATTTGTCTGTTTCGGAGCTTCTGGTCGTCATTGTGGGAGTACAGGGCAGGTTTTTTGTACATTTTGGCTCTTCCCCAGTCTGTCTGAATTAATACCGGCTCTACGCCGATTGCAACCCAGTACAAATGTTTTCCGCCCAACATTCTTTTTCTTCCCCCTCATTTTCGGAACTGTTTCCATGACTGAAATTTTGGATCTAATGACTGTACAGATCATCTGCTTGTTTTCTATTCTTTGATGCTGGAGATGAGATGTCGATATACAGTCTTCGTCTCGGATATATTTTGCATGTACAGATAATGTATTTCATGATCCGTTGCGTCGCGCAGTCTGCGCCGGGGTATCTAAAATGTCAGCTATCTATGGTTATGACTCTCGTCTCAATTGATTCCATTTGTGGAACCGAACTGAGGCCCTTTGGACTATTTCTCCTTGAGCAGGAGGCTCCACGTGGTTTGGGCTGCTGGGTCTTTTTCTTCATACACAGGGCAGTCCTCCCGCTCTTCGCCTCTGTATTCCGAGTCCGAGTACTCGTACTTTGGCAGCAGCTCAAGGTACTCCTCTTCGAGCTCCTTGGCCTTCCCGTGCATCACCGGGCGACCCGCTCGAAGGTCTTCGAAAAGCTTGTCCCAGTCAGTGCAGTCTCGAGGATGACGATAGGCAAGCATAGGGCTCTGAGCGTTCGGGTTTGGGGTCGAGAACGGAGCTTTGCCAGGTGCTTGCTCTGGTTTGGGTGAGTGGATCTTAGCGACAAGCCGCTCGACGGACGCCCAGGCGCCCCTCAGGCTCTCCTTTGACGGCCTATACAGATTGACGATGCTGTGGATATCGATGTAGCTCTGCCCGGGCTTATAGATCCTCTGCAGGGCGTTTTTGCCCCCTACTTGGTTGACCTGTAGCCTGCTCCCGTTGCTTTGGCTGGGTTGGTGTTCGGGTTGCTTACTCTGGTCTGGCATCTCGTGAATTCTATCCGTCGAGCTCCCTCCCGCCATGCTGTTTTCATGCACGCTCTTTTCATCTCTCTCATGCTTTTTCCTGATCTTCTCCCTTATCTCGTGGTGCTCCTGTTGCAACCGTTGCTTGCGGCGCGCCCGCAACGCCGCCTTTCTCATCTCCTTCATGGCGTATGCCTTCATGCCGCTGGCATAGAAGAGACGGCATGCGTCGATGTGCTGGCCTATCCATTCCTCCACCCATTTGATCAATCTCGGCGGTGGGCGAGGCTTCCTCGTCCGGTTCCGGCTCAACAGGACGATCCGGAGATTTTCCAACGCTGCTTGGTTAGCTCCAATCCGCGCCAGCATGCACGCCTCGCACTTGTTGTGCTGAAAGTCCCAGGATCCCGGCGGCGCAACATCCATCCACATGCCCTCCATCGCGCGGAGTCTGCCCAGGATCGCCTTCTCCTCCTCCCCGACCAGGTCCGGAAACTCATACAGGACGTCGAGATGAAGGCCGACCTCGCGCTTGATGAGGCGGAAGACGTGGTTTATGACCGGCCGGTTCAGGTCCTCGTGCACCGGGCAGGCGACCGCGCAGGGGATGACGGAGTTGGGGATCAGCCTGAAGATCCAGTGGTCGCGGAGGTGCGGCGGCAGCTGCGTGATCAGGTTCCGGACGCGGCGCTCAACGTCGGGGCCGGGCTTGTCTTTCTCGTCAGTGCTGGTGATATCTATGTTCAGGATATAGGTTAGCGCTTTCAGGTCTTTGGGCTCGAGCTTCTCGATCTTGAGGGGGTAGTAGCGGATCATGTTGGCCCCGGAGTTACCGCTGGTATATCAACCAGTCCCGAACTTGTTTTAGTCCGCCGTGAGCAGTGGTTAGTTATCCATCAAGCACTCTAACCTTGCTTTTGAATCGTGTAAGCAGAGTGCTACTGAAAGAGACTCCTTGGTTTGTCGATGCGGATGGAAGTCGGAAGAGTGGATACATGATGTACTTGTTGTATTTATATATTTATATAGTTCTTATGTGGTATAGCAGAGAAAGAAGGTGTTTGATGGAAAACCAAATGGATTTGTATTTGTCTTTGTCTCTTCTTTTTCCTGTTTTGGTCGGTGAGATTCTACCCGTCCTTGTAGGGACAAGGCAATGGGTTTGTTTCGTTTTTCTCCTTGTTCTTCCTGTCCTTCTTGTTCCCCCTTTTTTTTGCTGTTAATTTGGGATGGGATGGGATGTTCCATCCAAACTTGGACTTTTTTTGCTGCCATTGTCATTGTGATTGAGGATAGAACTCACAGTACAGAGTCTTGACAAATGTTAACTAGGTGGCAGGGACGTATTTAGTATCTTGGGCCACGCGATGGATTGAACTCTGCGGAGCTATTATCTCCAACATTCTACTCCTCCTTCCC
>Ga0207748_1000143_pt1 | contig 73506 bp, 72 predicted proteins | sample HigsolmetaGSP13D_FD_184841 | JGI IMG/M metagenome (GOLD analysis project Ga0207748, IMG submission 184841) | High solid enriched microbial communities from the Joint BioEnergy Institute, USA - SP1-3-D (SPAdes) | ecosystem: Engineered > Bioreactor > SSF (Solid state fermentation) > Aerobic >...
CCCCCCCAAGTAAGCAAGCACCGAAATAGCTTGTTCGCTCTTGCTGCATGCCAGCTTGATGGAACGGTTGATGTCAATTCCATGCCCATAATTGCCTCGATATCGGAAACAAGACTCCGATCCGCATTGAAAATGGATGGGAATGTCGTGAGTTTCATGGCGTCGTTTCAGTTTTCAGCGACTCGAGGATCCTTCCTCCCTCCTTGGAAGCTGGCGTCACTTGTGTTGAATCTGCTGGGTTGCATGCCAAGCTGATGACCTAAGAGGGTCATACTCTTCTTTTCGCGTTCTGTCGCAGCTGACATTACTTTGCAACATTTGCGTCTGTCATATCTCAATGCTAATCTGTGCCGGCGCACGGATTGTGTGATCTGTGAGTTTGCGTCATATTCTAAGATCCTGGTCGTAGTCCTGCCCAATGAGGAATAGGTGTCTGGAAGGTGATTTTGATAAGGGTTGAGGAAAAGGAAGAGGGAAGGGGGGAAAAGATATATTTGCAGTGCGTGGGTTGCTTCTCCAGGAGTTTTGTGATGTCTGTTTGGCGCTACTGCCACATTACACCAGCTATTAGAGTGGTAATTGATGACAGCATGTCGAGATATATATTTGGATCAGGAAGACTGTTGGTCTTTGTAAGGCAGATTTGAACCTCCGTTGCACGGAGGACCATCGTTTCACAGGTCTGATATCATAAAAAGCCCGCTTATAATTATACATGGCCCACATCTATTGTAAATTTTAAATCTCACGTGTTTTTTCCCCTCTCCTGCGGCATGGTCTCTCCTGCTCGCTCGTCTGGGAGAAGTATTATCGAGTGTCCATCCCAAGAAGCGGTGTTGAAGGAATGAGATTTCTGCCTCAGGCAGCAATATATAGGTGGTGGGCCGGGATAGTGCCACCACGAGCGCCTTAACATCGCATAGGTTGTGAAATTTGCTGTGAACAGGCGGTATACGACTTCTATCACACCGGTCTACCAGGGCGCTACTGTAAGCCGCATGATTTGGTATTTTTTTTCCCCTACGGTGCCCATCATGCTTTGTGCAGCCCTAGGTTCGGAAAGTGTGATTTGCGAAAAAAGCAGTGTGTGGGAAATGGTCGACAAGCCCTCTTTGTAGTGCGGGTGACGAAGCTGCCACCCCACGTTCCTGCGACAGGGATGGCGTTTCAAGAGTCAAGGTCATTTTTTCTCTACTACTTCGATTCTTCCGTCAACCCGAGTGGTGATGAGCTGCTAGCTAGGGTAGGTAGCTGTAGTAGATCAATGCAGGCAGAGAACGGCGGTTCGACTGTCGCGTCGCTTGACCCAGGGGGCAGGGTGCGACGTGCCAATGGACAATGCTGGGGGGAAAAAGGGAAAAAAAATAAAAGGAAAAAAAAGGAAGGGAAAGAAAATAACAAAAGGGGAAAAGAATCCGGCCCCCTGGATAACCTAGTTGCGGGCAGGTGATCATGGCAGCGACGGTATGGGCATTTCTGGAATGCCGGCCGCAGAGATCTGGCATCGCACTCGCATCGTACCCGAGTGTCTGGGAGTCGGGGAGCGCCACAGCACGAGCCGGGCGCAGCGCCAGTGACGTCTTGGTGCAGCAGGGAGGCGTCCAGGGTGCGATCGCAGCTGGGCCGGGGGCTGTTGAAAAAGGCTTTAGCGATGCCACGGGCCGCGAAGGCACCGGGCGGCAGAGGGGGAGGAGCCTGAGGGGGCGGCGCCGGTGCCAGTTAAAAAACGAAGGCTTCAAGGCTTTAGTCGAGCACGCGCCCGTCCAGCCGGTGGGCTACGCACGCGGTGAAGCCTTCCATCCTACCACCGGCGGCGACGGCTTGCCGGAACGTTGCGCTGGTATGCCGCGTCGCCGTCGAGTGGCCGGGGGATGTCCGCCGGACCGCAGGGTCGACGGGGAAGGCATCTCTTCGCACGTTGCGCGCGACCATGGGGCGCTTGGGAGGGGGAGAGGGAACCCGAGAATTCTCCACCAAGGACCACGGGCCTGCTAGCAACAAGGCTAGGCGAGTCCCTAGGTAACACGCCCGGCGGCCCAAAGAGTGATGGCGGGCCTCGTGGGGAGACGAGAGAAGCATCTCTCCAGCAGCCCGCTAAAGCGCACCCTCTCGCGACAGACTGAGTGCGATAATAATAATAATAATAATCCATCTGTAGCAAGGACGTAGATGACAGTCAGCCACACCCCCTCACAGTATCAAACAGGGCGGTTGGTTTTGTACACTCCTATGCTGTACCTCTCTTTCCCCCCCAACCCCCCAAACCTCCGGCCAAAATAAAAACGAATTTACACGGCATCCCACTCATTCTTTGCTCCCTGTCCATCGTCTTCTGTTCCCTTCTGACGTTGTCCCGACAAGCCTCACCCTTTTTGTCCAGCGGTTTTTCTCCCGAGCCTCTGTGCGAGGCGACCTAGGAGCCGCCCTGCGCCCACAGGGGCCGTGAGCCGCTCCCCCAGTCTCGCCTACGTCATAGGTTGGACCCCAGGGACACATTTTCTCTCTCACCACAACCGTCGCTCTCGCTGGCCCGGAGCAGAGCCTGCTCCAGCGCATCAAGTCGATCCCTCCCCTTGCCATCGCCATCACCATCGCACCTCGTCCTCCCCCTCCACATCGCAATCGACCCTGCAGTCCTTTCCTCCTCAGGTGCTCTCATCCTTCTCCTTTGACTGCTGTCCTGCCCGAGAGATGCACGCGTCATTCTCCTCCTGTGGACTGGGACTCACCGACGAGAACTAATTTTCCGACCGGCGGTGGAGGGGAGAAGCGTTAGGGGACGTCCACAGCATGCAGTCTCCTCCATTTCCATCGCCGGCCAAGGCACCTTCCCCTGTGGCCATGGCCCATTCTCACCTTCGTCGTGAGTCTGGACCGGACCTTGCCAGTCCTGCTGCGTGCAATCCAGACGGGCATGCATCTGTGACCCAGGACGATGCGGTCTTCACTGGTGATCGGCAACATGTGGATGCAAACACCGCCGCCAAGCAGGAGGATCACCACCACCTGCACACGCCTTCCACGGCGCTGTCGACCGGCAACGGGGACACAGATACTGGGCCAGGTGTACCAGAGAACCGGGAGAGTAATTCACAGTCCCTGGACGAATCGCGGAGGCAGACGGAGGAGAATCTTGTACGTGAGCAGACGCAGCAGCAACAACAACTAAAACTTTCCTCTCCTGGTCAAAAGTGTCTTCCCCCTGAAGCAGACACAGTGTCGCCCAAGCTGTCCGTGAAGGAGAGTCGTGTGTCTCCCCCATCATCCCCTCCAGGGCTACCAGCATCAGCTTCCTCGCCGTCCGCATCATATGCAGACTCAATTGGCTCTAGCAACACCGTCACAGCTGGTGCTCCCAGACAGACACCTGACCAGAGTGTCGCACAAACGTCCTCGTATCCCTTCCCGACGGTGTCACCGCGGACACCTTCCCGAACAGCCCAGAATCCTGCACGGTCCCAAGAGTCCTTCAAGCTGACCTTCCCAGAGGAGAGGCCCATGTCCCGGCCGGTCAAGCCGTCCGAATCGACTGAGACGAGGTCCCCTTTTGCAAGGTCCACAGCTCCCCGAAGCATATTCCTTCCACCGGGAGCAACATCGGTGCCCGAAGACCCGAGGTATCCAACTCCCAATTTGTATGATCTGACATTGAGACTGAACGCAGATCCGGGTCTTGATGCATGGTGGGCCAATGTCGTCCACATCTTGCAGGCACATTATGGTGCGGAACGAGCAACGCTTGCTGTGCCTGGGGATTCGACAGACCTAGAGAATGTACCCTGGGGCCAGAAGGCGACCTTCAACGTCAATTTCAGGAATGAGCCTGATGATGCTGAAGTCTACAGAGAATGTCAGTCTGTAACAAGTGCGCCTAAAGAGGATGGCTGTCTTGATAAGAGGAAAGAGGATATTGGTGTTTCACCGAGGACGAAGACCGCAGAGTCTATCTCACCTGCCAAGCGACCTCCTCTCCTGTCACGCCATTCATTTGCAGGCTTTGGGAAAGATGGCAGGCACACTGTGTCGCGTGAACTCCACCGGCCGCAACTCCATTCAAGAGCAAGGAGCATATTGGGACGTGAGGAGATTCAAGGCAAAGCGTCTGACCTGAAGCCCGTGATCGGAGGGGCCCAGCTTGACTCAGGCTCGGCTCCAGACAGTCAGAAAGGAGACAGCTCCTCTAAACCAGCTGCTTTCCTTTCAAGTGCTCCTCGCCGTAACTCGCCACTGGCAGTCTTCCCTGTGCCTAGAGCTCTGGAGGTTGAAGCAGACCCGCTTATTAAACGGACTGGTGTTGTCAAGCTGTTTGGACGGACCGAACCGGCTGTGATAACTCGACAATATGCACATAATCCGGCGACATCTCAGCCAGATATGGGTGCTGCATCGCAGACCTCTGACGACAAGAGCCAAATAACCCCGGTCTCTGAACCGCCAAGAGAAGCCGTGAAGACGTCGACACGCTCTAAACGTTCCAGTTCGACCTCGGACCTAGATCCGCATGTTTCTTTGCAGTCTGCAAAAGATAGCCATCCTCTTCCTCGCGGAAGCGCCTCGTTTCTGTTGGCACGTGATGACATCCCTGTCAGGCGCGGACTGTCAGCTGAGCTCTATGAAGAGTATGAGCAGACTCCTCCATCCCCGTGGTCACAGTCGCCGGCTCCTTCTCCAGCACCTAGGTCGCATCCTGAGCAGGACCCATTCTTTACGAATCACAGTGTCGACGAAGAAGCCTTTGCGAAGAATCCTCCTGCCCATGACTATTCCAAGGTTCAGCCCGTGGAGGCAATCGGCATTGATCGAGCAGAATCAGTGGTCCATATCCCACTCTTGCACGCTACATCGTCCAAGGAAGCATCTTCGAAGACCCTGAGATTCCCCGTTGCAATCATATCGTTCTTGTCGCCGATAGTACCCTTCCCTTCTAATCTAAGGCAGTCCCTCACGTACCTGACGCCGCACCTCACCAACTCATTCTGTTTGGCTCAGCAGTACAGTCAACTTGAAAAACAAGTCGCCCAAGGTGCCCAAAATCCACGCTATGGACATCTCCTCGGGCTCGGTGGAACATTCTCCGATGCGAGCAGCGAACTGGAGCTAGTCGCTGGACTCAGTGGACATGTAAACTATGCTTTAACTGACGATGGCTCCCTGTCCGCTCGTGCGGGCCTCTCTAGCCCAGATGACGGGTCGGGCACCATGATGTTCGGCCCTGCCCTATCACGGCCAGGTCGCACACCTGGCTTGGCCCCCCGCAGAAGCAGTGATGCCTTAGATGGCAACTGTAAGCTAGAGAACCGAACCAGAGTGCATAATGGCGTGCAAAACGTTCTTTCGTCGACGCCAACCTCTCCAGGAAAAGATAAGGGTGAGGAAGAGACCACCGCTCAGGACCCAGGTCTCGTTGCGACGTCTTCGACTAGTCAGGAAGGGAGACGTGCACCTGGTCCTTTGCCAATGCAAGCGTCATCTCGCAACGCGTCAACGAATATTATTGCCCAGCTTCACCGTGAGCTTCCGCGACCATTCCCGGACACTATTGCTCAATTGATGTTGAACTCGATACCTCTACACCTGTTCCTCGCCAAACCCTTCACTGGCGAAGTTATCTGGACCAATGCGAAATTTGACGCATACCGGAGAAGCCAGCCGCAGGAGCGGCGAGTCAGAGATCCCTGGCAGAACATCCACCCCAGCGAGCGTGATCATATCTCCAAGGAATGGGCCAAAGCACTGCGAACCGGGTCCCAGTTCACTGAGAGGGTTCGGGTCAAACGATTCAATGACGAGTCTGCGTACCGTTGGTTCATCTTTCGGGCGAATCCTTTGATATCGGCAACTGGCGAGCTTCTCTATTGGATCGGGTCTTTCCTCGATGTTCATGAACAGCATATGGCTGAGATGAAGGCTGCACAGGAGAGGGAGAGGTTTGCCACTGATGCCAAGTATCGAGCCCTGGCGAATTCAATCCCACAGGTCGTATTCGAGGCGGCCGAATATCGTGGCCTTATCTCGGCAAATGAGCAATGGTATTTGTACACCGGGCAAAAGATCGAGGATGCGATGAACTTTGGTTTCACAAAGTACATCCACAAGGAGGATCTGGAGAAATGCGGCTTTCTCGTCGATTCTGACGGGGGATCGGAAACAAGTACGACGGATTCTGGCACCTCTTCTGAGAAGAATGGCGTCAGCGACGGAAAATCGAACGGCTCAGGGCAGCGCGTCCCTCGCGGCGTAACCCCAGCACTTGAAGATCTCGTGCGGCGTGGAGTCGTTTCTATGCAGAAGGATGAGAACGGGCGTGTTTTCTACTCGACGGAGATTCGCCTTCGATCTCGGGGAGGGGACTTCCGGTGGCATCTAGTTCGACTGGTAAAGGTCGAAACCAGCAGTTTCGGAAACGGAGAGGCTTCCTGGTATGGGACATGTACCGATATCCATGACCGGAAGCTATTGGAGCGCGAATTGAACAAAGCAATGCAGCAGCTGAACAAAGAGATGGAATCGAAGACCAAATTCTTCAGCAACATGTCCCATGAGATCAGAACGCCGCTGAACGGGATACTCGGTACTATCCCGTTTCTCCTTGACACCCCGCTCGACAATGACCAAAGGCGAATGCTTGACACTATTCAGAACAGTTCACTCAATTTGCGTGAACTGGTCGACAACATTCTGGATGTGTCAAGAGTTGAGGCAGGCAAGATGAGCCTAGTCAACACTTGGTTCCACGTCCGATCGGTTATTGAGGATGTGATAGACACGATTGCGTCGAGGGCCATCGACAAGGGTCTCGAGATCAACTATCTCATGGATCCTGATGTTCCTTCCATGGTCATTGGAGACAGGTTCAGGATCAGACAGGTGCTTATCAACCTCGTGGGCAATGCGGTCAAGTTTACGACGCGGGGTGAGATCTACACGCGCTGTTCGATCTATCACGACCCCTCTGTGCCCCTCAAACCGACCGAGATTTTGTTGCATTTCGAGGTTGTGGATACTGGAAAGGGCTTCAGTGCCGCTGATGCTGAGCGATTGATGGAAAGGTTTAGCCAAATCGGAGGAAGTGGTTCGCAGCAGCATGCTGGTAGCGGACTGGGCCTGTTTCTATCTAAACAGCTCGTTGAAATGCACGGCGGCAAACTGACTCCCAGCAGCAAAGAGGGTCAAGGGGCCAAATTCTCCTTCTACGTCAAGGTGGATGCGCCCCCGCCTCCACCTTCAGAGGAGCCTCCACTTTCACATCAATCCTCGGATCTCTCTGAAGCACCTACAACCGTATCAAACTCTAGCCCCAAGCAGGGACTGCCTCGCGTGTCTGAAGATTCGACTAATTCAAAAATATCGGGGACCAATGAGCTTTCTCCCAGTCGTGAATCTCCGGCAATTGATTCGTCGAGCAGCTCAGACCCCTCTGTATCCTCCGCCGTCCCTACCCCTGAACCTCAAACCCACGATACTTCGAGAGGAGCCCTTACTCTTTCAGGCTCAGCAGTTCAGGAGAGATCGAGCTCAGAAACATCGTCAAGCGATGACACTGTACGTCCTTCTCCCCCGTCCGCACCTTCGAATTGGACGGAACCTCAAGCGCTGACCAACAAGAAGGCGACGATCGATATGCCGTCGGATTCACCCCATTCATCTGGGTACTCCGTCCTTATCTTGTGCCCGCTTGATAACGCTCGCGCAGCTATCAAGCAACATATCGAGCAGGTTATACCACACGAGGTCCCCTCCACGGTCACGGCGCTTCCGGACGTCGAGGAGTGGAAAGACCTGATAAATTTCGGTGACTGTCCTGCCCTGACACACCTGGTTCTCAATTTGCACGCCGTAGATGATATTCTGGAAGTCATGCAGTATGTTCTCGATTCCGACGACGAGGTCATCCCAACCCTCGTCATCATCTCGGACCTCTATCAAAAGCGACAGCTCAACTCCAAGATCGAGGAGTTGGAAGCCGCGGGCAGGAAGGTGCATACTGTGCCTAAACCGGTGAAGCCATCTGCATTCTCAAATATCTTCGACCCTGAAAACCGACGCGATTTGAGCAAGGATCGCAACCGGGACATGGTGAGAGAGGTTAACAACAATTTCAAAACCATGTCCAAGATTGTCAAGGAGGTTATTGGGAACAAAGGCTACAGGATCCTGCTCGTTGAGGATGACGAGACGAACCGCATGGTATGTCCGGTACTTCATTCTTCTGATGCTGGAATTGAGAGCCAACATGGGTCGCAGGTGATGTTGAAATATCTTGAGAAGATCAAAGTGATCTTCGAGACCGCGGGTAATGGTCAAGAATGCACCGAGCTGGTCTTCTCCAAAGAGCCGGGCTACTACTCTCTGATCATAGTACGTTCACCTGTCGTTTCAGCCATCCCGCTCGAGACTGACAGTTCAAACTACAGTGCGACATCCAAATGCCCGTCAAGAATGGGTATGATACCTGTCGTGAGATCCGTGCATGGGAGCAGAAGAACCATTTCCCTCAGATCCCGATCATGGCTCTCTCCGCCAACGCCATGACGGATCAGATCGATGACGCCGCACGTGCTGGCTTCAATGATTATGTCACGAAGCCAATCAAGCACAATGAACTCGGGAGGATGATGATGGGTCTGCTGGACCCCAACACGCCTCAAGTCTTACTTCGAGACCGCAGGCGTAAGGAAAATAATAATAATAATAAATAATCTTCAACATGGGACCTCAGCCACGATATTTTTTTAAGCATGGCTTCTCTGACCAACCCATTTGCTCCGGCTGCCTCCCTAACTTGAATGGGGCGCTGGCATATTCTTTACATGCTTTTTTTCATGCTGAAACGGAAGGGGAATGTTGCACTAATTCTTCTGGCTGGGCTCTGGGCTGGCGAGAGAGAGAATAGGAAAGGAAGGCGCCTTTTAACGGTTCTCGGTCCCGGCTCTTCTGCTTCTTACGGGCGGTCGATTCCACATCGTAGCCGCATTCAGCATTTGTTTTTATACCATTCATCAGTGTTCGGAGTGTTGTGCTTTTTCTTGTTGTGGTCGGCCTTTTTGGCGTGGCGCCGATTTTGTTGTTGATGCTTTTTCTTCCTCGTACCACTCATACCCCATGCTCCGTCCGTCTGCATCATGTTTCTATTCACAACCTGCTCCGTCCACGTCAGCTCATGTGAAATTATATACCCTGTGGCGATGTTTTCTTCTCCGACCATAGGATTTCTTCCTCCAATGAATATCTGACTAGTGGCATATCCCGAGTTATGATTCATCTCGGACCAGTTATCTCTTTCTTTCTTCTTCACCTTTTTTTTCTTTTCTTTTTGATATGTCTCTTCTCAGTCTTGATCAGGGGCGATGGATCATTCTGCCCATGGACATGACATCGGGTTTATTGTGGTCCTGCATCGCATGGGTTGACCTTATATTTGGCATGACATGACATCATTATCATCAGCATTTTGGTTATTGCGCGGGTAATGGCGTGACGGGGCATTATCTTAGAATCGTTTCTCCCCTTTTTCGAGGCCATATGGAATGAAACCGGCGCACATTTCGTGTCGTGGAGTATTTGGGAGGGGAACGGGAAAACGGATAGGAAACTATATTTGACCTATCTATTTTTCTCTTATATATGGATGTCTGTCTGTTGAAAGGGGAGAATCATTACGACGATGATGACGATAGGGAATCGACTCGAAAAAAAAGGCGCTGATGGAAGGAGGAGCAGAGATTAGGGGAGGACAAAGACAGGGACAAGACAAGGGACGCAATCTGTTTCTCGCATGCCTCTACCTCTTTCCACTCTCGGTCCCTTCTCCTTCCCCTGCTCTGTTTCCTCCATGTTCTATCTACATCGTGCCTTCTGTGTGGGCCTGTATATTACAGTACATTGTCATCATCACCATCACCACCATTGTATCCCAGGTGAGGGGAAAGGATAATGAATTCACGAAATGAAGTATATACCGTAAATATACCCGATAGGGGTTAAAATCAAATAAAAAAAGAATAAACTGTGACAAAATTGGCTGCATCTATGTTCCTTTTCTTTCTTCATATTATTCTTTTTTTTAGGATTTAGGTCCTGACCTTAACAGTGTTGAACTCGAGCGCCCTGCCCTGTCCCTCTTTGTCTCCCTCTCTCTCACAAGCGAGGAAGCTACATCCTGAGCTCCTGTGCTGGTTTAAGTACAGTACAGTATTTAGACGGCAATCCTATCCCATCCATGCATCCATCCATCTTGTCCTGTCCCGTCAACACTGTATACTATGGACTAAGCTGTCATGGTACGTAGTAACCAACTAATCAACTACATACATACTTGGTGAAAGAACGGAATTTTTTTTTTTAAAAAAGGCAGTCTCTGATGTATGTATCTATGTAACTCCTCCCAGATAGAGAGAGAGAAAGAGAAAGAGAGAGAATGGATGGTAATGGTGCAACTCCCGCTGCACCCTGAAACGTAATATATTGCATGCATGCATGCATGTATGTATGTATGTATGTATGTACATCTATCTTATTTCAATCACTTCGCCTTTTTTCTCTTTTTATTTGCTTGCATCAATCAGATCCATATCGCATCATGTTATATCATATCATATATCACATGGCATGACCTGTTTTAGCTGGGTTGATTAGACTGATTAAACTGACTGGTTAGACTGACTGACCTGATTGATTAGTTGATCAATTATGGCAGTTCAATAATCTGGTTCGGCCGGCTCAAGTCAGGTCAGGTCAACTTAGGTAGCTAGTTACCTAAATTGTTATAACAAGGCGGGCGCTTCTTCAAGGAAGTGCAGGCTGGCGTGCCTTGCCTGTCTGGCTACTTGGCCTGCCTTACCTGCTGCGCTGCACTGGAGTACATACATAGTATGTAGGTACCGACCTGATGTACTGCATGTACATACTGTATGTACATATATACTGCATCCGGTATGTATGTGCAATGTGCAATGCACCACCGCACGTTGCAGTTGCAGTTGCATCACTGTGAGCAAGCAGTGAGCCAGACCCGCTGGTTGTTCCTGCATTGCTGCTGGATGGATGGATGGATGGATGGATGGAGAGGTAGGTAATTTGACATACTACTGTACAGTACAAAACTAGCTTTCATTATTAATATTATACTATTCTGTTCAGTGAAGTGGAGAGGATTGAATCGATTGAGTCGTTCAATTATGAAATTAATTGGTTGATTGATTTATTAACTGGCTGTGGGCTTCTGGTCTGCAGATGGATATACTTATACATGTGCTGGAATCTTTATTTCGTTCAGGGAAGATCAGTTGCAAGGCATGCGGAACCCTGTACTGGGGATCTATATTATAAAACAGTATAATAATAATAATAATTTGTGCGCGCGCTCGCTGACAGGTTTCAAAGTACAGAGGCATGTCACTGGGATCTATCTAATTAACTTAACAGTGGTGTTGCTGACAGGGAAGTCTCTTCTGCTCATATTCAGAATCACGTTTTTTATCTTGTCAGGTACTGTGATCACTTCGCATACCCAAAGAGTTTGTTCTAATGGACAGCGTCGGATTACCAAATTAATTGCTGCTCAGCCGCATCAGCGAGAGGGAAAAGGGCCGGTGTCGACATAGTCAGCATTGTCAGTGTTCGGCTTGTGGCGGTGAAGAGAGTGAGAAAAGGAAGAAAAGGACCCGCCGGCTTTGAGTTCTGATCAGAGCACCGCCCACCGCCCATCGTTTTTCATGGGCTAAAAATCGTCCTCTCCTGAAGGTAGATAATAATATCTCATTAATAATGGTACGAGCTTGAGAAACTAAGTTGCTGGGATAGTATTCCTTAGTGGAGTACGGAGTAGAGAGTAGAGAGCAAGCAGGCGGTGGTCTGGTCTGGTCGGGACGTCATGCACGAACCTTGCTGGCCTTTTTGGGCACTTCTTTAGAGATTCTTTCTGCGCTCTCACTCGCCCGCTTCCCTCTCCTGTCACCTGCTCCCTTTTTTTCTCCCCCAATCTCTCCCGGTCCCCTGGGCCCATTGGGCGTGAACGGTAAACCCGCTCCATGGGTCAGCGGCCCGCGGAAGGCAGGAAATAAGGCTGCATCGGCCCAGGCGGAGTCGGGTCAAATCAGCCGTGCAGTTCGGATAACCGTCGAGCAGTAGCAGCTAGCCTGGCGGGTCCTGCGAAGCGGTGCAAAGACGGGAGACGAAAGCAAGCAAGCAGGCCAGGATGGCCCGTTTGCGTGCAGACAGGCCGCCCCGGGATCGCTGGATCGCTGGGAATGGGCTACCTCTATCGCGGGTAAGGAAAAGAAGGCTGATATCGAAACGTCGGTGCAGTTCTGAATCATGTTTCAAGGCTCGTCGACGATTTCCATCTCATCTGGTCTCCACTGGTTCGTCATTCTGCGTCCGTCTTGGTCTTGCATGGGGCTTGATGAGGCGGAGGCGTGGCAGAGAGTATAGTAGTGGCAGTAGACTGTCAATCGATCAATCAGCGTGGTACTTAAGAGCCAGCTGATGGACGGTCTGCCCAACCCGGGGTAACCAAGGCGTGTCTGCCATGTCGTGTCGGAGAGTAGGTCGTAAACTTCCATCTCGAGCTCCGCCATCCAGTCGAATACCACGCATGCCCATCCGCCGCGCGGTCTGTCACGCAGATCATATCACCAAGGCCCTTAACTTTTTCAGGCCGCTTTTGGTCTTCCTGTTCAGGCCTCAACGGATGCCGCGCGACTCGGCGCCGTCAACCATCCCCGGATGCAGCCCTGCAGAGGCACAGGCGCAACGAGAGCATTGCGAGAAGACAGACGTAGGCCTGCGTAGCATGTTCCTCTGCAGACGAGCCGCGGTCCACCCATGATGCGTGCTGCCCTCCTGCCGGCGGCGTCTAGAGCGCTTGTCACCGCCTGGCCGCCGGCTGCTGTCCGTGGCGTTTCTCCCTCGCTGCTTGAACGCTGTGGTCGACGCACAACAGCGACACAGGGCGGACAGAGGAGAGACAAACACGTCCGCTGCCACCGCCGGCCTTGCAAACAAAAGCACTGAGCGCGTGCCCAAGTACCTATCCGCCATCCCGCGCCGCCAGGGCCGTCCAGGTATCTGGCTGCGCGGCCGCCACAAGCCTCGCTTGGGAAGGTTGAAAACAAAAAGGTTGTTCCTTCGTGCCCATGCAGAGATGTCCAACAGCCACCATCTACAACGCCTGTGCCCATTCCCTCTCTCCAACCGTTCGGATGATGCTCCAGCGCCCCTTGGGTTCCCTCTCGATCCCTGATGCACCTCTCTGCGGGGGACATGGGAGGACAGGCGAGACAGAGCAAGATGCCTGACTGGGACAGGCCTGCACACAGAACGGAGCATATCAGCTAAGCCGGCCACCCTCATCCGTCCACCGGCACGAGTAGAAGAGCAACGACCGAGGTGAGTAAAGGAGGCAAACACCCCGGAGAAAGGGAAAAAAAAAAGAGAAGGGAAAAAAGGAGGAGGAAAGCCACAGAAGCAATTGGACTCGAGGACTCTTAGACTTCCGTAACCGCGCAACTCTTCTCGCACGTCCAATGGCCCCCGTCCCGGCCCTCAGCCCAAGTCCACCCTCTCCCTTCCCCCCTCAGCCCCAGCCCCCTGGGACTGCGCGCGGCGCGAGGGAGGGCCCCGGAGAGGGATGAGGATGACGGACAGACGCGGACCGGGGCAGAACAAGCGCAGACAGACCGGGATGTCTCCCCCGCGGACGCCGCACGAGGACCTCGCACCGACGGTCTTGCCCCCGGTGGTGGAGGGTTTGGGAGCCCTCTCACAGGAGCACGGGAAAGCGGGACGAGGGCCCCTAGTGGGGGGGAGATGGCGAAGATAATGCAGATGGCTGGTCCTGTCCTCTCGTGCTCCTCCGGCCCAGAGCGGGGTCGGATCGAGGAGGGAGCGAATTGGCTGGCGGGATAGGGGGCGAGGGGAGGCGCCGGGGTTTGGGATTGGGGATATAGGGGGGTGGGAGGATGCAACTCGAGGCGCCGGGACGCTTCCATGGCCGTCGACCAGGCGCTCTCGACCCTCGACGGGCAGAGCAGAGCGCCTGCGGGCTCGGACGGATGACCCTCCGGCGACGGGTATAAAAGGGCCCTCCTTCTCCTCCGTACGTCCTTCATCTCCTTCTTCCTTTTCTATCACTCGGACTCCTGGATATCCTCCTCGTCCTCTGGTTGACCCTGTCTGACCGGCGCTGACCCTCTCCCCAACACCCCAAGCCCTTATCCCCAAGCTCCTACACCCCCCTCGTGGACATATACCTACCTACCTAATATACCTATCTCCTTTCCTCTTAGGGAAGAACCTCTCCTACCTGTCTTCCTCTGTTGACTGTCTCCGGGGCTCACTGTCCTCCCGCTTGCCTTCTTATCTTGCTTGCTTTCTTGTTCTGTGAGCGTGGTTGTCCTCCATAGCCCTCTGTTTGTCAAGGATCAAGCATCTCTGCTGCTATCTCCCGCCTCTGGGCTGCTCTGTCTCTTTCAGTCTTCCGATCCCAATTGCTCTTTATATATCTCTCTCTCCATCTCCTAGTCGGAAAGAAACAAACCGTCACGATGGCTACCACCCAGCGGTTCTACCAGCCAACCACCGCTCTGCCCATCAACATGCCTTCCAAGGCTCCTGCGGGTGCTAGCTACTACCCGGTCACCCGACTCGCCTTGTCGCCCCCGGAAGTTTCGGACAGCAGCACCACCGCGGGAAGCCGCACCTCGGGCTTCAGTGCCACCTCGAGCAGCTATGCTGGCAGCGCCAGCGGCGACTATGAGTCCACCCTCTCCTACTCTGGAGTCGATATTGTCGACATGCTGAACGACCGCATGAACGACGCCTTCGACCCGACTCCGCTGGACCGGGGATTGGCAATGCAGGCGCAAGCGTAAGTCTTCCATTTCCTTCCATTCGCGAGAGCAGTCGCATCTTCGACACCATGGAAACTGCCGATGTCTGCGCTGGAAATTTCTCGAGTTTTGCCGGAAAGACCGTGTTATTCCATTACAGATGTCTAATGCGGAATCGCGCGCAGTTCCGGCCAGCTCAATGCCAAGCAGCGCGAGCTTCTTGAGCTGCAGGCTCTCGCCCAGCGCCGCCTCAAGGGCGTCCGTGCCAGCTTCGCGGAGGGCCTCAAGGTCGCCAGGGAGACCAAGCGTGATCTGGAATGGACTCAGAAGCGCGTCAGGTAAGTTTTTATGGCCGTCGTCACTCTCCGCGAGGACACCCCCCATCATTGCCCCTGGATCGATTCCGCTCCGCTGAGCGGAGCTGCGTCTCCGCCGCGCTCCGCCGTCGGCGCCGTTCTTGGCAATTTCGGGATCCCTGCTTTCGTGCTGCTCAGAGGCCATCTGCCTCGCGGGGCCTGTGGAAGCACCGAATCGCATGATTTTCGTCTTTGTAGGTCCGTAGACTGATCGGGCTGGCGATTGCAGCGCCCTCAAGGCGAAAGCAGAAAGCGCACATCCCGACGAATTCCGACGAGCGACGAAGAAGTACACCTATGACGACGATGATTACTGATTTTTCCCCGAGAGCGCGTCTTCCTGTCGATTCTTGTTCATTCTCACGTTTTCTACGACTTTAATGACCGTAACGACGTTTCAGGGAAGGGCACGAAAATTGGCTTTCTGCTTGTGTGTTTCTGGATAGGCTTGTCTGATGAATCTGTGCTTTTGGATTTCATTCCCCGCGGTCTTGCTGGTCATCTTTCGAAGGTTATATATCTCTGCTTCATTTCGGTGATGTCGCCTGTGTTTAACTGGTCTGTGTTGGAGAATAAACGCACTTTCAGGTATCCGCTTGCGTCATTTTTGAGTAGTCACAGTGGGCATCCTGTGCACCAGATTTGATCTGCTGTCGAGGGTGAGCGGCGAAGATGGCCTGCGCTGTCAAAGGGATCTGTCGCTGGTGTCAGGATCGGGTCCTGTGCTCGTGACTGCAGAGGCACCTGTCTCGCTATATGGAGGCGTCGTCGGGGCGTTGTCGGGCACATGGCAGCAGAGCCGGGGATCGCCTGCCCAACCGCACCGCCACACTTCCACCCGGTGTTCTGCTCCGCGGGCGACGTCCGCCGTTCCACCGCGCTCCTTGGGGCGGGAGATCGTCGCGGTGGCTGTTTTCCTGTCCGTTTCCGCCCCCTGCCTTGCCCCTGCCCGTCCCCCGTCCCCGACCTCTCTCTCTCCGCCGACCCCACTCCGCCGCCAGCACACACCCCCTGCGCCTCCAGGCTCCGCTCCACCCTACGTTTTGGACCATTTCTCGTGCCGCTTTTGCGGCCGGCCTCCCCCTGCGCCTGTAGCTGGAACCAACGCCTGGCTCTGCCGCGCTCTTCGCGCCCAAACCAGTGCTTGGTGCCCGAAAGTGGAGGCTGCAGCCGTGCAGGCGCCACGGGTGGCTGACAGAGTCTGTGAAGACCTTGGGACGGTGCTGACAGTGCTCCCTTGCCTGGATAGGCCGAGCCCGGTACCGATCTAGGGCAGAAGCCCTGGACCGCCGACGTAACGACATTCCCTACTATTTTGGGCAGTAGATGTCTCCTAGTAACCCCCACACCTTAGTCATAGATAACCCTGGGGTCGTCGTAATACTCCAGACAGTCAAGACAGGACGCCAGTCACTAAGAACCCGCAGAGGGTCTTTTTAACCCAGGTTCAGCGTGTGGTAGGGAGGTATCTTCCATGTTCCCAGCAGTAATAGTAACACCTTACCCCCGAGTTGCCTGGGAGCCCTACAAGATAAGGTTTTTTAAGGCTGTAGCAGCCCCTCCAGGGGCCTGTTTCAGTGTTTCAGGTCCCTAGCGGAGCCCACAACGCAAGCAGGAAAAAGTTCCCATCCTCCCTCGCCGCTCCCGTCGAATTAGGCACCTACCGAGACAAGCACGGCGCCCGCGGTGGAACCGGTCTGTGTTATCACGTCAAAAGGAATATATTCTACTTTTAGCTTAGGTAAGTACATTCCTGCCGGGAATAGAAGAATTTACTGTGATTATGGAGAGGTACCAGTCACCGACAATCCTCTGTATCAAGTAAGGATCGGAATCACTTCCACGTCTACGGCCTACGGCCTACTAGCTCTCATACAGCCAGGACAGCGCAGTCCCATCTAGGTATCTATATGTTTTTATGTAATATTATTAAGCAGGCCTGTTCGTTTACCTATCTGGTATGGTGGCCTTTTTTTTTCCCCTGGACCCAAATTTGGGTCCTTGGGTTTTCACTTTGTTTTACCCTTTAAGGGTACCTAGGGGTAAGGTTGCCTAGACCTACTACCGTGAGTACAGTATCTACCTAGTGCCTATTACCTACCTACCTGTGTCTACCACACAGACAACATTTTCATTTTTTATTCATGTCATATTCTATATACTTGTGGCGGAGCAATTGTAACATATATGTATGTATGTATGGCAGCACACAAACACAAGTAGTTCTAAGCAGAATGAATGAGTGATGATTCCATCTCCATCCTATCCGATCTCTTGCCTCCCTCCCCTTTTCCCCCTTTCTTTCTATGTAGACTAGCTCGGTTCCATCTTCAGCCCTATCATGAAGAGTAAGAGGAAGATGAAGAAAGAGAGAAAAGAATGGAAGAGCCTGGATCATCATCATCATCATCATCATCATCATTAATATACTGTACGTACTGTACACCCCCCCTTAATTTTATTGGTTGGTTGATAATGACGGGACAGGCTATCAATATCAACAGGATCTAGATCGTCCGGATGGAAGATACGACTACTACTTACTACTCCAACTTCATCTTCATGGTCTGGAGTGGAGGAATTGATTATAATTACACACTATTACCCACCACTATTAGTTACTAAGTACCTTCCTCTTTACTAGGTACTATTTTGGTGGCGAGGGTGGTACTGCTTTCGCGTTGTTCTTTCCTGCCCGGGAAAGGATAAGAAGAAGAAGAAGAAGAGGTTGTCAAAGCAGAGATAAAGTCGACGATTACAGCCTAAGCTACCTACGGTGGACATAATCATCAACCGGAACACGTACATGGGTCATGTACATCTCCAGAGCAGCAGGACAGGACCCGTCGTCACATACTGCTGTTTCAAAATAAGAGGGCGAAGAAGGAGAATACCCCGTCGTCTCCTTCTTCATTTCCTTCTTCTTCTCCTCCTCCTAGGCATGTACCCCGAATTAGTATATGAGTCTCTAGCAGCGACAGAGACGAGAACACATCCGTTACCACTAGCAGCAGCAGGAAGAGGAGGTACCTCTACAAGACTGTCCATTTCCATCGGTGAACTCGTCTTCGACGTGTTCGAGATCACAGCTCTTAGCCATCAGCCCTCCTCCTCTTACTCTGCCATCGCAACGGCAACCGCAACTGTGCCCTGACATTGGCCCGCAAATGCAAGTCTCTTTTGAAAGCTATTATTGACTCCTATCCTCGCAGCAGCAGCAGCAGCAGCAGCTCGTGGCGTCAGTACACTCTCCCCTGGCGGGCGGCGCAGCGCAATCGGTAACCTACTTTCCCACAAAATAATAATGGTGATGGTGGCAGCTGCTCCAACTTTACTCACGAATTCTTCTTTCTTGCTCGCAATGATGAGGAGGGAACCTGGAGCCTGGAGCGAGAAGTGGCAGGGGTTTTTTTCCCTACTAATCTCCCGGGGCCTGCCCAACTCCCTGATAAATAAATAAATAATGGCTTCTGTCTTCCCGTCCCTCTTACCTTGTGCGTAAGAGCATCGACAAGAGGGCCCCTGTGAAGCCCCTCCAGCGGAGCAGACAGAACCATACTATACCATCCCATACCCGAGAAGAGTCCGGGGATATCCCACCTCCCATCTACCAATCTACGATTTTACTTCTACGTTCACTGAGTCGGAACCATAACTTCAATATCAACAGGCTATTTCATTAGCGTAATACGTACCTGCCTAAGTTGATACGTAGTCGCAAAGCCTAGAGAATCCTATCTCATATCTTGTATAGAAGAAAAAGAAAGGCGTCAAGATCCAGTCCGTCGATCTGGAGCAATCTCCCTGCAAACGCAAACGCGAGAAGAAAAGACAGAACAAGAAAAAATCAAATCGGATTCCCTTGTCTGTCTGTCTGTTCGGTACTTTTGATAGCGATTCGAATCCCATATTATTATTGACAGCCGCGTAAAACAAAGGCTTCCATCCATCCATCCATCCAGCTCCTCATCTCCTATATCGTACACAAGAGTTCTCGAGTCAGACGCGCCAGTTCTTCATCACGCTCTAGATAATGCCAGCAACGTGTTAGTAGTTACTAGAACCCGGAGAAGAAAAAGTGAAGTTTAATCGATGTGAGATAGAAGATGAGAGAAAAAATAAAAAAAGGAAAAAAGAACTCACTACTCCTGGTGGCGCGGCTCGAATTTAGCCCACGCTCCCTCGATGAAGCTCGGATGGAAGTATACTGTGTCGCCGTTCTCATCCCTGACTCCCTTTGCCAGCCGCCTCAGCTCGACGTGAGAGAGGAATTCGCCGTTCGGCGCGATATAGCCGCCTGGGACGTATCCCCTGATGGTGGACTTGGGGGTGTCGCCTTGAACGACGGCCTGGTTTCCAGTAACTACTGGGTTTTCGGCGGGGGACGTGGCAATCATGCCGGAATCTTGGGTGGTAGAAGCTGAAAAAAAATATAAAAAGTTAGTAAGCTTATTCGTGTAATAAAATTTCTGGCGTACAATCCTAGGGAAGATTTCTCCAGTCTAATCTCTCACCAGCAGAATCATCAGCACCGTTGTTATCACTTTTTCCATTACCAGGCTCTTCAACAGGATTGCCCGTAGGAGCTTCAGCCTCCTCATCGCCAGAACGGACGAGATTACCGTCGTCTTCATTCTCGCCTTCGGCCGACGCGTCGGTCTCGGACGTCTGGTCTTCATCTCCAGAAAGGAACATGTCCTCGAAGGAGAGAGGAGGATCCTCGCCGTTGTGTGGACCCATCTCCATCATTCTTTCCACAACAAGGGAGAGAATGAGGGCGATGGGGTAGAAAAGGGGGATAAAAGGAAGAGGATGTGGGGAGAACGTGGTGAAAGCGGACCTTGAGAGCTCGTCAGCCCGACGGCAGGAGAAGTAGTAGCAGTAAAGGCAGCCTCGCGAGAGCGCTTGCGAGGTCTGTTAAACGCTGGATTGCTCGCAGGTGCTTCGGGATGGGGGAAGGCAGTGGTAGAAGCTCCAGACGCCGGTGTTGCTTCTTCACTCTTGGAGAACGACGAGTGAAGATGCTTCTTGTTCTTCTTCTTAGCCTTGTTTTGGTGCAAGAGGCCCTTAGGTGGCATGCCAAAGGCTGAGAAGCCCATCGTCGCGGCGATATGAGGATTATCCAGTTCGTTCTCCATGGTGCCTATGCGTGCGTGAGTGTTGAAGACCTCTAGACAAACACACCCTAAAAAGGATGTCAAGTGGAGATAGACAAACAGGAATTATCTGGTAAAGCACAGGAGAGTTAAGCTTCTCGCTCAGCTATGTGGTGTGTATTTTTGTCAGTTGTGGCGGGGATGGTGGTGGTGTTGACAATGTGCATGCTTGCACCTGAAGATGTCTTGACATTTCCATCTTGAGAAAGTACTGTAATCTGTTCTGTGAGTCATATGGTGACACCGGTTTTTTGGGCTACAGGTATATGCAAGGAATTAGAGACATTCTGCACTTCCAGCCTCTGTAAAGTATTTCTGACAGTCTAAAAATAGATACTGCTGATAAGGCCCTAATTTTGGCTGAGCGCTCCCTATAGTTCCCCGTATACTAGTCGTAGTGCACGCATGGGAACATGGTAATCCTTACAGTGAGCGTGCCCTAAGGCAAGATCACCGTGCATCTCTGACATCGATCTCTTCCCTTGATATGGTTTAACAACAACAACAACAACAACAAAAAAACAGTCTCTTCTTACTCTGGTTCACTCGAGCGAGATAAGAAGGCATCCATTTGGATGTGGAGGCACCGCAGGGTGATAACCAGAAAAGCAGTGCGTTCGTTGTGCAATTGCCTAAATATATCGAAAAATGACTCTCAGCCAGATAACCCTATCGACCTTGAATTTCACGGTAAACTGCACAGCAACAGTGATTGTCGGTCTGGGTGAACGAAACCTATCATCAGACAATCAGCGGCGATAAATATACCTTGGACAATGACAGCAGCACATGGCTGTCATTTTGGCGGAGTGCATTACCCCTTGCATACGCAAATACCAGCGACCAGGACATTTCGCTATTTGGCTCAAATGAAACACTCATAACCGAGCTCTTCGGACCGTCAGATGCAGAATTAACGAACAATTTTACGCTAAGGACGAATCCGCGATTGGATTTGCCCAATTATCCTGTTTTCCACGCATTTGACGCCTGCGTATTTCAGCATTGCCTCGACATCAATAAGACCGGAGAGGCGGATTATCAGAGTGATATTTACGGCCTGCCTTATGCATTCTGCAAAGATGCTTACTGTGTAAGCTAGGCGATCGGGAACCCAGACATAGCCGGAATCGGAGTACGTCGTTCCTTTCATCGTGATAAATCTTGATTTTTTTTCATTGTCTTTTTTTTTAAACTAATCTTCGTGACAGGTCCTTGTGTCATATTATATACAGGCTGTGTTATTCACTGTTATAGTTTTCATGCGCCTTCCCCTGTATTTCAGCTGGTGTAAACGTCTCGAGAATAGAGACCTATACAGGAGGCATCTCGAAGCGTATAATAAGGCTTTCAACGTCTTTCTGGACAGTTCCATCTTCTTTTCCGTATCTATTACGGAAATTGCCATCATGGCAACGTCCAATGATGCTTACAGTCGGATCATTGGCATACAACTTATCATGCTCGAACTCATCCCCGGGCTCTGCCTGTGCACCATACGAAACGATCGTTTTGTAATGGCACTTGGTTCTTCAGGTCGTCGTGTGGATATTGTCATTCATTACCGTTGGCGTGGCGATATTCTACAACGTGAGTCTTCACAGCACGGAGTGCTTTGGCAGTAGACTTCAGTTTGCACCAAATATCTGGGTTTTGATGGCCAACCTTGGTGTTTTCGCGCTATACATCATATCCACTCAGGAAGAAGAATCTCGCGTCTGTATGCTGTTCCGGTGGCCATTCCTTGGCATTTCGAGCACGGCACTCATGTGGGCTTGGTTTGTATTATATCGAGGATACCCGGAAACTAGAGAGCTCCCAGGGAGGCTCCTTGGACACTGAGACTGCCTGGGGATTCGGCCAGATCGTCGCTCTGTTTTTTTGGCTTGCCGTTTTGACGGAGTACTGCAATGTCTTATTTTGTGAGTCATCATTACAACGCCCTTGCAGTTTACTGACATACAGGTCCATATCTAGGGGACTCGAAACACAAAGCAGTGGACAGTGAGACTTCCCTAGAACCACATTCGCCGTCGAACATCTAGCACTTTGTCTTTGCGTCCCGTGTCTCATGCGGCGACTGCGCCCGCCGAAATGATATCTACTGTACATCACGACATCTTACCGGATGCGGCATCTGCATCAGGTGATACAGACCCAGCTGTCGGGAGCAATCATGAATCAATTGACTCTCGGCGAAGGAGAGTTGTCCATCATGGACAGACATGGTAGCACTGTTCATCTACTAGTTAAACCGATATTCAATAACATGGCTGTGTTTCTTTAGCAACCACTTAGGGAAGGAAGGATATAAATATATATAATAAAGCTTAAATATACCCTAGGAGGTTAATTTTAAAATAACCTCTATTTATATTATCTAATCTGGTCGACTTAACGTAATCAACCACTGAGCGACAAATACCACTGAGCGACAAATTTTCCTCCACCCTACCACTTCCTTTTTTCAACGCGTCATTTTATCACCACCACTATCAAAAATGCCTTTATCTCAAGAAAACCGAATTCAAATGGCTATTGCAGCTTATAAAAATCAAAAAGTCAAATCAATACTGAAGGCTGCAGAGATTTTTGGGGTGCCTGAGGCTACCCTTCGCACTCACCTTAAAGGAAGACAACCACGCGCAGAAACATGTGCTAATGGCCATAGATTAAAGGCTATTGAAGAGGAAACACTTATTCAGCAATTACTAGAGGCAGATAAACAAGGTTTTCCAATTTGGCCAGAGTTTCTGTGTTCAATGGCACAAATATTACTTCATGAGCATCTACAGGATCCTACTGCAGTCCTTGGCATCAACTGGGCTTATAAATTTGTCAAGCACCATCCTGAGCTGCGTACAAGATATAATCAAAGGATTACATACCAGCGTGCAAAGCAGGAGGATCCAAGAGTTATAATATCATGGTTTCAAGCTGTACATGCAGCTATTCAGGAACATGGCATACATGAAGATGACATCTGGAATTTTGATGAAACTGGCTTTGCAATGGGGCTCTGCTCAACCTCCAAGATTATTACTGCAGCAGAATGCAGTGAAAGGCCTCATACAGTCATCCAGGGAAACTGTGAATGGGTTACAATCATTGAGACTGTGAGCTCAAAGGGGATTTATATACCACCAGTGATTATCTTGAAAGCAGCATCTCAATAGGCTGCTTGGTATCAAGAACCTGCACTTTCCAAAGACTGGTGGATTGCAACTAGCAAGAATGGCTGGACAACAGATGAAATAGGCCTTTGCTGGTTGAAAGAGGTGTTTGAACCATATTCCAGACACTATACAACTGGTGCAAAGCGGTTGCTTATTCTTGATGGCCATAGTAGCCATTTAACTGCAGAGTTTGATACTTTTTGCAAGGAGAATGCAATTGTCTGTCTTTGCATGCCTGCATATGCCTCTCATCTCCTGCAACCACTTGATGTTGATGTTTTTGGCCCACTTAAGCGCGCGTACAGAAAACTGCTTGAAAAGAAAATGATTGCTGGCAACAACCATATTGACAAGGAAGACTTTCTATCCCTATATCTATCTGCTCATGCAGAAGTGTTTACTCCAGACAATATATGCAAAGGCTTTGCAGGAGCTGGACTTAAGCCACTTGATAAAGAGCAGGTTCTTGCAAAGATTACCTTTCAGCTTTGTACATCAACACCATCAGCTTCAGTTGAAAGTTCAGTCTCCTCTGCTTTTCAAACTCCTCAGAATCCTTGCCAGCTGGATCACAAGGTTTGCAGCTTGCAAAAAAGTCTTAGTGCAAGAAAGCAAAAGCTTTCTAGCAGCTCAATGTCTCATATTCATTATCTTGAAAAGGCTGCGCAGATGGCAATGAATATGAACCTTCTTCTTTGAGATGAAATTAGGACTCTACAAGCTGAGACTGAGCGGAAAACTAGAAAGAAGGCAAGAAGGTGTGCTATTTTAGGTAATGATACCCTTTTATCTGTACAAGAAGGCCAAAATTGCATTCAGCAGCTTGATACACAGCTTAATGAGAAGCTTGATGAGCCTACACCTATGCCTCAACGGTGAGCTCCACAACGCTGCAGTGGCTGTGGGACTATTGGACATACCATAAGGAATTGTCCTAATAAATAGCTATATATTCAACTACTAGATAGTCTAATTTAATTGTATTGGTGGTTGAAAAGCTTCAAAATTATAGTGGGTGCGGTGAAAATTTGTCGCTCGGTGGTATTTGTCGCTCGGTGGTTGATTACGTTATATTTAAGGTAGCAAGTATTATGGAGGATGGTGTGCAAAGGCCACAAACAAATGGCATTAAAGACCACGCATTTTGGCGGCGATTTATCAGGTAGGTAACTTCTAGTAGTAATTATTTCCTCTTGCCAAGGAAAACTGCTCAGTCATCAGAAAATGTCAAAAGCCTACATTATATACCTCTATTCAAACAGATGCTCCTCATCGATCGCCCGACTGATGACGCGAGTAAAACGTCCCACTTTATCAGGATCCTGTTTGGCCGTCTCGATACCAAGCAAGATCTTCTTCACACCTACGCCGATCTTCTTCTCATCAGCAAGACCACCAATGCCTTGAAGCGCCTCCTGTATTTCCTGAGGCGTGAACGCCCCCGACTCTTCCAGAACGCATCTCAACTCCTCATGCGTATTAACAGTCGGGACCAGGATATCTGAGTTGAATGAGTTGTACAGATCCAGCTGCTTCAGAACAGCGCGCTCGGTGGTAGTGGCCAATATCAAAAGCCGGCGACCCTTGGCAGGCTGTTTTCTCAAGCAGACCATAAGGGTCTGGAGAACCGTGTTACTGAACCGAGGGCCGATTGGGACCCAGTCGATGATCCGCTCGATATTATCCACGACAACAACGCTCGTACGGCTCTTGTAAGCATCCGCGAAGACCTTGCTGATGTGCGCAACTTTCGCCATTTCACTGTATCCCACCATGTCCTCCGGACTGAGGAGTTTGATGAACGGAAAGCCAGAGTCAATCGCAATCCGCGCTGCGAGCGCCGTCTTCCCACTGGCTGGCGGCCCATGCAGCAGGACTGAGAACAAGGGAGTGGAATCGGCAACCTGCTTCACGAACAGCTCTCCTTCTTTCAGTATCTCGTTGATGACTGGGGAGAAATGGATAATGCCATATTGGATGCAGGTGCCAAGTTCCTCCTCCGACACCCCAAATGCCGGTTTAACTTCCTCGAGGGCATGGAGGAAGTCAGACCTGTTGACTTTCATGTTGGCGACATCATCGCTGATGCCAGCCATTGTGCCGACCTTAACATGTCTGTTGAACGCGAAGGACGATGCGGACTTCACAAGACCGCTGATTTCAGCGCCGGAGAAGTTCTTCGTCAGGGCTGCTAGCTCGTTCAAATCAACATCCGAGTCCATTATGTTGTTATCTCTCATCTTCTGGGTGTGGATCTTCAGAATCTGGACACGGCCCTTCTCGTCTGGAAGACCAATTTCCATATGCACCTCCAGACGCCCGGGACGCAACAGGGCCTCGTCGATCATGTCCTTCCTGTTAGTCATACCAATGAGGAGGATGTTGTTAAGTTGATCGACACCATCAAGCTTCGAAAGCAGCTGGTTCACGACACTGTCACCTACTCCAGTGCCACCGCCAGCTCCACTGCCACGCTGCTTGCATACGGCATCGAGTTCGTCGAAGATAATAATGTGGAGGCCACTCTCATCTCCCTTTTCTTTGTACTCCTTCTCCGCATCTGCGAAGAGCTTTCTGATGTTCTCTTCTGACTGGCCGACGTATTTGTTCAGCACCTCAGGACCATTGATGACCTTCGGTTCCCTGGCATTCAACATCTTTCCGATCTGCCGGGCAATCAATGTTTTACCTGTTCCAGGAGGCCCATAGAGCAGTATACCCTTGACATGCTGGATACCCAGCTTCTCGACCAGCCCTGGAGGGAAGATTCGAGACGCGAAGGCACGACGGAAGATGGTACTAAACTCCGCATCAAGACCGCCAATACCCATGTTCTCAAACTTGAAGTCTGGCTGAATAATCGCATTTGCCGCCGGCCTCCTGGTGGAGGCTTTCAGGTTGATCCCGGTTCGGGCGTCCTTGAAGAAGTTGATCAAAGTGTGTCGAGTAAGAATACCCCTTGCGGTGGGATCCGTTTCCACGCGGGCAGTTGAGCCTTCTGGTTTTTCAGAGGTCAAATCCACCAGTTGGACGGTCTTAACAGTCAACAGAAGCGGGATGCTCTTGTGGTCCATCAGGATCTTTTGCCCTGGGGCAAAGATTTGATTTTCGAAATTCTACGCCTGTTAGCAATGACGACTATGAATAGATGATCGCAACTAACCTTTATAACAGCACTGGCCAGTTCGTCCTGGTCGTACGGGACCTCCGTTCTCTTCTTCCCAGCAAATCCCACCTCAATGTCCGTAGAGCCTAGGTACGCCTGCCCACCCTGGCTAAACGGATCATACAATTGAACCTTGACGGAATCCGTGAAGGCGACTCCAGCCCACGTCCGCTGCGGATCCGACATACTGATATGTCCCTGCGGGAAGCCCTGCAGCGGGCGTGCCGAGAAGACGTAAAGGTCGTTGACAAGCAGCAGGAGATCAGTTCCATCCCGCGAGGGAGGGAAATCCTGCGGCGAGACCGCCACCCTTGAAATCATGTCAACACATAGCTGCGCGAGGCCAGAACTGTTCGCGAGTAGGTATTCCTTACAGGTTCCCAAATGTGTACGTGTTATCGGGGCTCTTCGCAGGACGCAGCTCCCAGACCCTTCCCCCGGCGGCTCCGGTCGGTGGTCTCCCACCTACAGGGCCTCTCGCGGGCAACTGCCTCTCGGCTGGCCTTCCCATCTGAGGCGGCGGCGCTCCGTATCCCCTTGAATCGGTGTAAGCATCAGTCATTACAATGTCAGAGTCGTTCCGGCGCGGTGGAGCTCCATACCCTGCTCCGTGATCATCCCGATATTGGCCGGGCGGAGGGCCCTGGCTGGGATGCCCGTAGCCATCCCGCGGTGAGGGGCGTCCGCTGGGGGCGAAGGGACTCGGCACGTTGGCGAAGTTGTTGCGGTTAAACATTATCGTTTGTTCGTAGAAGTTGCTGGATTCTCGGCGGAAGGAAAGTCAAAGAGCAAGACGGGTCGTTGCAAATCCGAGGTATCTATAGTACTATCGTGGAGGACTGAAATATTCAGCTTGCAAGGCAGAAACGAATCGCCAAAATGACAGCTGTACCGTAGTAACAGGAGTCGTCGGTGGCAAGCTGACCAGGCAGCTGGACTATATTCCAATCAATCAACGAAGCTGCCAGGCGCTCATAGGCTTTAGGTACGAATTCGACTCCTTTAGAAAAGAGAGGAAAAGGGAGAGAGCTGGGTCTGGGAGGAGTCGCCGGACGTTGGATACTCGATGGAGCGAACGGAGCTGCGACGGCGACAGCTGCGGTTTCAGCCACAGCGGCCCGCGGGGTTCCTCAGCGCCGAGCCTCCGCCGTGGAGCGTGCAGCGCGTGGCGCGCGCAGCGCTAGCATCCCTGCTACCGCTTTCGTACGGTGTGCACATCACGGAGTAGTCCGCGGAGGCATACCTGACCCTCCGTTATGCTGGAGAGCCTACTTGCTGCAGCGATTTGTCTGCCTTGTCTTATGATCCTAAAATGCCTCTGTAAGCTCCCCATCCCTCCCCATCATCTTTACACCCTCAAATCCAAAGGAACTAACCATGCTGCAGCCATCTTCTCGGGAAGAAATCATGGAACGTCTACAACTCAGAGAACATCGCCCGCGTCCGGCGCGACGAGGCCCAAGCACGGGCCCGCGAGGAGGAGGAGGAAAGGCGCATGAGGGAGATCGATGCTGAACGGCGCATCCAGATCCTCCGCGGCCAGAGACCTTCCACACCGCCGCCGGCGGCGGCGGCAGCGCAGCAGCAGGACAGGAAGCAAAACGAGGATGTTGCCCGACACAGGAAGCGGAGACGTCTGGCCGGTGAAGATGACACGGACCGGGACATCAGGCTCGCGAGGGAGGACGCGGCGCAGGCGCTTGCGAAGCGGGACGAATTGCTGTCTCTATCCAGGCGCGACGACGACGCTCCGCTCGTGGACAGTGCGGGCCACATCAACCTCTTCTCCGCAGAAGAGGCGCGCAGACAGAAGGTGGAGAAGAACGCGGAGGCGGAGGCGGAAGCGGCCAGGAAGAAGCGCGAGTACGAGGACCAATACACGATGCGGTTCTCGAACGCGGCCGGGTTCAAGGACTCGGCCGGTCAGCGGCCCTGGTATTCATCATCAGCGCCAGAGGTAATGGCGCCGGAGAGCATGGCTGGAAAGGACGTTTGGGGGAACGAGGACCCGATGAGGAGGGAGAGGGAGAAGGCTCGCATTGACGCGAACGATCCGCTTGTGGCGATGAAGAAAGGAGTCCGCCAGTTGAAGGAAGTCGAGCGTGAGAGAAAGAAGTGGCTGGAGGAGAGGAATAGGGAGTTGGAGGCGTTGAAGAGGGCGGAGGAGGAGGAGTCGAGGAGACGGCGACGGAGGAGATCGAGGTCGAGGTCGAGGTCTTCAGAGTCGGTTGACAGTCTAGAAGGATTCAGCCTCGACGCTGATCCGGAGAAGGAGCGTGAGGAGAGACTTCGTCGGAAGCATAGGCATCGACATCATCATCATCATCACCACCACCACCACCACCGTTCGAGGAGCCGGGAGCGCAGCTCAAGGCATTCGCACTCGCACTCGCATTCGCACTCTCACCGTCACCGTCATCGTGATGAGGATTATGACGGCGACCGGGACCGCGATCGCGATCGTGATCGTGATAATTCAAGACATCGTCACAGGTCTGACTAACAATGCTATGGTAAGACGACAAGGAGCTGAGCTGGTCTCTGCTCCAAGAAGGCGATACGATATCCAGTTTACAATGCTTGAAGACCGATTTCTACTATTCTGGCAATGCCTAGTATGTATGAGAAGATACCCCAACAGCGGATAAATCAACGTTTTCTATTGCAGTATGTCTCAGTGTGTCAGAAATCCTCCTGTACATCTGGATATGAAGTATCAACGAAAACCACATTCCAGCCTCCCATCATATTTACTTATTGTAGCGACCATTCCTGGACTCCCTTCTCAATGCCCTCCGCATCCCACTGGATCTCGATATCGAGTAACCGCGACTTCTCTTCTTTCTTGCGGTACCCGACCTGACCCTTAATGACCTGGCCCTTTTTCAGTGGAGCGGGTATCTTTTCTCCGTGGTTGATAAGCAGGACGCCCTGATGCCAGTGCGTCTCTGGACCATAAGGGCCTGTGGTGAACGCCACGAAACCCTGCTTCTTCATTTCCGAAGGGACGGCATTCGCTGGAAGCTTGGATGTGCACGATCGCATGAAGAATATGTCAAACCAGATAACCCAGCCGTCTAGCGCGTCGATATCCTCCTTTAGGTTGACTTGAAATTCCTTGACAAACGTGAGCTCCTCGGTCGTGATGGTGTGTAGAGGCAGCTGCAGGAAGACGGCAGAGTCTGCGGCGACTGTTGAGGGGTGGGTGGTGCGGACCAAGACCTCATCATGGATATTTTCAAGCATGCTCGTCATTTTGAAGCCGTAGACGTCATTCCAGAACGAAACATGCGAGGCGATGAAGTCCGGGTCGGAGAGAGGCGCAATGCGCAGCGTGGCGTGCGAGGGGACCATAAGCCCACCAGGTGCGAGATAGCGATCTCTGGCCCAGATGACGGAGTCAAGCATCGCCTCGAAGAGGAGACAGTAGCCCATCCACTCAGAGACAATAATGTCAACCTGTGGCACAGGCAAAACGACCTCCTCGATCTTTCCACGGAGGCACCTTTGACAGAAAGGTCAGACTGATGACATATGGGTACAACTTCTATTGGAAAACATACTTGATCACATCGCCAAAGCCATTGTCGTACACAATCTGCCTGGCCTTCTCGATGATGTTCGAGTTGTCGACCGCAATGACCATTTTCGCACCGGCCTTGGCGCAGAACATCGACAGAATACCTGTTCCACATCCCACGTCTAGCACGATCTTATCCTTGAACAGGTGCTTGTTGTCGTAGATAAAATCTCTGTAGGCATCAGTGCGAACAGTATCTTTCAGCATGGACTCGTGTATCGCTAGAGAGATTCGTCAGAAGCATGTTCACGATCAAAGGAATCCAAGAAACGCACCATTGTAAGAGTATGAAGTGAAGTAATCCGAATCCGCTTCCTGGATCCTATCCGCAGCTTTGTCCTCTTCCGCTTTTGACGTCGAAGACGAAGAAGGGCCTTCATCCTCGAATAGCTGTTGGTTCATCGATCTCTGCACGGCCTGTCGGTAGTCGGAGAACTGGCCCCGTAGGAGTTCCAGCTCCTCCTCCAGCTCGCGTACGCGCTTCTCCGCATTGCGCGCTCGGTCTGTCTCTGACTGCTGTCCTTCAGCCATGTTCTCTGATTCGTCTTCGATGTCTTCCAGGCTGTAAAGTAGCGCGTCGTCCTCCAGCACGGGTTTCAGGTAGATGTCGTCCTCGAACAGGGTTCTGGATGAGACGTCTGGCTGCGTGTTCCCCGCCCTAACCTCCGAGCGGATATAGTTGACCAGTTTGATGGTGCCAAAGAAATCTAAGTCTGAAGGTACAAATCAAAAGACATAACAAATAGGTCAGCTGGCTACGGCATTCTTTGAATTTTTCCAAGTTCGCCTATGGGACAAGAAAGAAAAAAAGCATGGCATGGAAAAGGACATATGAAAATATTCCACAGCCCCTCCAAGACCGATTCGATTGATTACACACCGAGCTCCTTGACGACCTTCCTGAGGTCAAAGTTGTATTTCTCCTTGCACTCCTTGAGCATTGAGCGCACGTCCGGGTAGATGTCGGCGCTGAACAGACCGACGACTGGTTGCGACTCGTCATCGGGTTCGACGTCCTCCCACCCTTCGTCATTGGTGAGATCCAAGGGGTCGCTTGTCGTGGAGTCGGTGTCAGAAAGCGCCTCATCTGCAATCGAGCGGTCTGGGGGTTGGGTCGGAGCGGACATGGCGCAGGGATGGGTGGAATCGCAGTACCTGGGAAACGAAGGACAATTGCGCGACGAGCAAACGAATGTAACGAGGCCGTGCTCTGCGACGAGCGCCAAGGTGGGATAGGATAAAATCTCGATCGCGGATCTCCAGGATCGACCGGGCGCGGGTTGCCCCGCCGCGGCGCTTTTCTGTTTATCCCGGCGACGACTGGGCCAGACTGTGCCGGTCCCCGCCGTGCCGTCACCGCCTCCGCCTCGAGTCTTGTTTCCATACTGCCTGTTCGAGACGGACAGCAGCTTGCCTCGTCCGCCGGGAGCTCAGAGCTCGATTCTTTTCTCGTCCGCAGTGATTGAAACGCCCTCCAGGAATCGTTTCGTGTGTGCTTTGCATCTGTCGCCTGAGGATTTTCACATGCGCTGGCCCTCTTCTCTGGAGCCCTAGCAACCGTCGGCGCTTGCAGCGATGGCCTTTTTCTTCAACCGTGCCCGGGCAAGACAACCATCTGATGTCGCGAGGACGATCAAGGATCTCCTGGGGAGGTTATTGGAGACTCCGGGCGCCCCCAAGGTTTGTCCGCGGGCAAGATCGCTATGTGGCAATCTCAATGCATCTTGCTAACCAGCAGATCCCCGCAGGTGGAGGAGGAGCTCGCGAAGCAGCTGGCTCATGTGAAATTGATCGTCCAGGGAACACAAGGTCCGCATTACGCCTTGGATTACCACCCATTCTCCTAGGAATGTGTTGACTTGTACTGATTGTCCCCAAAGAGGTCGACACCTCCCCGGAGCAGGTGCAGGCATTGATCCAGGCCATGATTCAGGAGGACTTGCTCTTTGAACTCGCGCGGAGCATCCGACTACTCCCGTTCGAAGCTAGGAAGGACACCCAGACAATATTCTCACATATACTACGATTCAAGCCTGCGCCATCGGAGAGCGATCCACCCGTCATCTCTTACATAGTCCACAATAGACCAGAGGTCATCGTCGAGCTATGTCGAGGCTACGAGTACAGCCAGAGTGCGATGCCATGTGGGACGATCCTGAGGGAAGCGCTGAAATTCGACGTTATCGCAGCGATAATACTCTACGACCAGTCTGGCGAGGGAGAGCCGGCCATCCGGCTCAGCGAGCTGCAGCCAGGCATCGTGCAGTCGGGCGAGGGAGTGTTTTGGCAGTTCTTCAAGTGGATCGATAAGGGAACCTTCGAAGTGAGCGCGGATGCGTTCACCACATTCAGGGTGAGATGTGGCGCTTTGACATGTCACGTTGGAAAACTAACGGGATTGCCCACAGGAGATCCTCACTCGGCACAAGAGCCTAGTCTCCGGGTACTTGGCCACCAACTTTGATCTTTTCTTCTCGAGATACCACAGTGTTCTGGTGCAGTCCGACTCGTACGTAACGAAGCGGCAGAGCATCAAGCTGCTGGGAGAGATCCTGCTAGACCGCGCGAACTACAACGTGATGATGAAGTACGTGGACAGCGGAGAGCATCTGAAGATCTGCATGAAATTGCTGAAAGACGACCGGAAAATGGTACAGTACGAGGGATTCCACGTGTTCAAGGTATGGTTTTGGCATGGTTCGCACCTTGTGCACGGCCGCAGGGATAAACGAGATTAACTTGGAATGTGGCGCAGGTGTTTGTTGCGAATCCGAATAAGTCCGTGGCGGTACAGCGGATCCTCATCAATAACCGGGACCGCCTACTCAAATTCCTGCCCAGATTCCTGGAGGATCGGACGGATGACGACCAGTTCACCGATGAGAAGAGCTTCCTAGTACGACAGATCGAGCTGCTGCCCAAGGAGCCGATTGAGCCCAGGCGGACAGCAGGTGGAACATCGGGGTCGGGAGTGAACACGACCGCTGTTGCATGATTTGCTGATTTGACCCACAATGACTTTGATGCTGACACTTGTTCTCTTTCATGTTGATATCCCCTTGGCGTATGGCTTTCATCGTTCCTTTGCATTGCTGACGGCTTGTTATTGGATGGTCTGTGGAGTTCAGTGTCTTTTCCCTTTTTGGCTAATATTAAGTGGCATTGGCAAGATCCAGCAGTCTCTCCTTGCATCTAGGATGTAGATAGTTGCATAACGGGGGTGAAGAAGCACAGGATGAAATGAGACCCCGCGATCATGTGGTGGGGGCACACAAGCGAGGCCCTTTCAATGCCACGCGTTGCAGAAACCACAAAGGCTAGAGAGTAGAATGAACGAGGCATTCGCGAAGAATGACCGAGATGAGCTTCGAGGTTCATGGAGCGGGTCGTAAGTCCTGGACTTGCTGAGGAGGACGCGTAAAGTGGTCTGGTGGGCACGCGGCGGGCGCTGAGAGGAGCAGACGGCGAGCGGGAGCCAGGCATACAGAACCCTGCACCCCCGCCGCGTCGACATCATCGTCTCTCCTCCAGTCTCTCCACCATCGACATCCTGCTGCGCTTTGGGCGCAACCCTTGGGCCTGTCGGATCCCTGTCACCGCCGCGGATCAATGCCGTGCATCTCGCACGCCCGGATCTCGCTTGCCCCATCCCCTCATATCGATTTCTCTGGAATGAGAGCTTGCCGATATCCGTCAGTCTCGACGTGTCCTGCTCTTGCTCCCGTCTAACCATCTAACGAGCCACGTTCTTGCACCGGTTCTCTGTTCCGGCGACTATCGAGCCGGCGATGTCTTCCGCTGCATAACGGTCGCATCGGGTCCCCTCAAGTTCCGTGCCTTTTGCGTGGAGTCGCGACCTTGAAATCCCCCCTTCATTCCCCGGCGGGACATTGGCTTCGCCCCTTATATGGGTCGACTCGAACGGAAAAGACGTTGTCAGGAATTGAGTTGCAAGTCATGCCAGAGTAATGGTAGAGGAGACCTCAGACTCGTCGTCGGCCTCCGTCATGCAGGCGCCCAGCTCGAACATCCACGCTGTCGCCTTTGACAAGACGGTCGCTGCGAAGGCGGCAGTCCCAATCAAGTCCCTGTCATCTCCCACGCCTGTCGAAACCAAGCGGCCCCTTGAGGGTAAGCCGTCGGATACAACCACCGTGCCTGGCGTCCCGGTCGCCTCCATAAAACCAGTCCCCGAGTCGGATAAGGATGGGAGGGATGGGAGACAGGACCCAGCGTCGGGGCTGTCCAACTCCAGGACAAGGGACAGCAGGACTGCGATGTCTATCGATGACGTCTCCGCACGCAGTCTCAAGTCTCCTCGCAGCATCCCGAGCATTGTCGTCGACGATGCACCCGCACGCCCCAGCTCGCGCTGGTCCGAGCGGAGGTGGGGCGGTCTTAGGAGCAGGAAGTCCACCGAGTCCGCCAGGAGAGCTCCGCCTGCTGTCCCTGATACACCTTTCCACGGCATTACGTTGAATATTCCTACAGGGTCGCTCGAGGATCTGGCTTTGCAGTCCACTCAATTCACTAAGCACGGGAGCATGTCCAACGAGAATAAGGCCAACGAGAACAATGATGGCAACAACGAGGACAAGGCGACCCCGACCGCGACCTCGACCGCGACCCCGACTGCGACACCGGAGCAGGACAGCCCGGTAAATGGCGTCCGCAAGAAAGACACCAAGCGCATCAAGTCCTTCAACTCGCTGCGTGTCACGCAATCGAGCAATTCCACGCGCGCCATCTCTGCGGACGAGGATATGCTATCGCGACGAGTGCGGCTCATGTACGAAAAGGGTGAAGCGAATGTGACTGATGCGGAGCTGGCCAAGGCGATGGCCCATGAGAATGGAACACTGTGGGAGGAGACAACTCCAACGGAAAGCGGGACGGATGCCGTCTCGGACGTTAATGCGTCTAGGAAAAGCGTGGCATCCTCGCGCGTCACCAGAAATTCCATGATCAAAAGAGACGCGCACGAGCTGGCGGGAGGGATTGAGGACTGGAGTGGCATCGAGGCAGGCGACGTTGATAGGTATGGATTCATCATCCCACGTGGCAGCGATGGGCAACGTCGGGAGTCTGCAATAGAGCCACCTACTATGCAACGTGTCTCAACGAGTCTTCTACTCGCTTCCGAGACACCGCGGCGAAAGCATACTATTACTCTTAGACGTGCTCCGTCGACTGCGGCAAGTAACCGTTCCTTCAGCGGACGATCTCTATCCCGGAAAATGTCAGGACTATCGAACCGTCCCACCTCCTCACAAAGTGGTTATTTTTCGATGCGCAGGTCAGGGTCTCGATTTCGGTACGCTACAAATCGTCTCCCGCACAATCGAGATCGCAGATTCAGGGACGAAGCCAGTGATATGCTCACACTCCCGTGCGAGGTCCCGGGTGGCGTCGATGACCAAGATTCACCAGCTGCGCGTGCCATGAGGAGAAAGGAATGGGAGCGAGAAGATAAGTGGAGAAAGATGGCCAAGCCTACGAAGAAGACCAAAGATGGCGGCGGAATGACCTTCGAATTCGACACGTCGAGTCCGAAGTTGATCGAGCGGACCTGGAAGGGAATTCCGGACAGATGGCGAGCCACGGCCTGGTACGCTTTCCTCGCGGCCAGTGCGAAGAAGAGGAAAGATAGCCCTACGGAAGAGGAGCTCATCCAGGCATTCCACGAATTCCAGGACATGTCTTCGCCAGACGATGTCCAGATCGATATAGATGTCCCTAGGACTATCAGCAGTCATATCATGTTCCGAAGACGCTATCGAGGGGGCCAGAGATTACTCTTTCGAGTCCTCCATGCCATGTCATTGTATTTTCCAGAGACTGGTTATGTACAAGGAATGGCAGCTCTTGCGGCAACGCTTCTTTCATATTACGATGAAGAGCATGCGTTCGTGATGCTCGTCCGGCTGTGGCAGCTAAGAGGGCTGGACCGACTGTATAGATCCGGGTTTGCCGGGCTGATGGAAGCATTGAATGACTTCGAAAGGGAGTGGCTGGATGGCGGAGAAGTCGCTGCCAAATTGGTATGTCGTCGATTGACACTCCTGAGAAGATATTCAGCAGTGCCATGCTAACTTTGTGCAGAATGAACTAGGAATCCCGCCAACTGCATACGGCACGCGTTGGTACCTGACGCTGTTCAACTATTCCATTCCATTCCCGGCGCAACTTCGGGTCTGGGATGTCTTCATGCTTCTAGGAGACTCCGATGAGCCTGATCCGCCGACAAACGCCGGCGACACCACCGACCCACAAGCCCAACCCGCCGCCAGTCCATTTGGCAAGAGTCTAGACGTCTTACACGCCACTTCAGCCGCCTTAATCGACGGTATGCGTGAGATCATTCTCGAGTCCGACTTTGAGAACGCCATGAAGGTACTCACGAGCTGGGTGCCAATCAAGGACGTTGAACTCTTCATGCGTGTGGCGAAAGCCGAGTGGAAGATGCATCACCGGAAAAAGTCAGGTTAGAGGAACGAAACTTCCCTGTCGTCCACGCGGAAAAATCGAAGATCTCCACATCTGCTATATGCGGTCGGGTCATTGCCTCGGGGAACTATATACTCTTGCACTGTCGACGTAGACAGTCGACTTGACTAGAGGATGACTCTAGACCACTTTAAAAGGCGACGGAAATTCATAGAGGATGCTCTCGAGGCTTTCTTGGATGCCCACTTCTCACGTGGCATCAATCACATCTCGCCCAGCTGCCTGGGAGAGATAATTTCTGATGATACCTTTTTGGGAGATAATATGTTCTGCGATAGCCAGATACTTCCTCCGATCCTTTCTGTTTCTGGTCATCATTTCATCTCATTATTCCCAAAGGTGGCGCCTCCTAGCCTACAACTTTCCTCTCACGACGCTTTGTATGCCGTCCTGCAATACCCGGTCTCCTTGTTTGCTGTCCGTCTCCTGAGATTCATATAATACTTCACGGCCGTCGCCTCTTTTTAAGACCTGTCAGCGTCATGTTTCAGACCCTGTTCGCTTATCAGATCCTTGATCTTTGGTTTCCGTGTTGGCGTCCCGCATTCTGTTTCCTGTTGTCTCTGCTATTATATTCCATGGAGGTTCCTCGGTTATACTTTTGTGTGACTGACCTGTCGTGTTTCATCTAATCATCATAATACCCGAATACGATACCCCGGATTTTTTTTTCTTTGTTACACAAAATAACCGGACTGTTTCTTTGACCCTTTTTCTTTTCTTGTCATTATACATTTAATATACACCTCATACATCATCGAACTCGTGTCCTCGAAACTTCTTAAGACCATTTCAACCTTGGGAACTCTACACGAAAAAAGCACGTCTCAGCTTTCCCTCCACTACCATGTCTGAGCTCTATGTGAGTGTCTCGCTTCACCGAACCTCTTCCATTAGATATGATCTGGTCTGGTTAGTATGAAGGTGAGCAAGAACCGCTGGGGAGGAAGACAAGGTCTCGGTTCAGGAGCGGGGATGGCATTTTCCAATCTTGCTCTTTTCTGGGCGAGTGAAGAGAGTTCTTCTAGCTAGATCGGTGATATGGATTCTGGAGGTATGACATCCACAGATGTCATGACTCTGAGAGACTATTCACGGGGACAATCACGGGCATAGATAGGAGGGGCGAATGGAGATGGAGTTGAGGAAAGAACGGCAGTGACGGCACAAGGGTCTCTCAACTGGAATTGGAAGGAAAGAAGGGGGCAAAAAAAAAGGATATCACATATCATCGGATCCATTAGCAGGCCTGAGTCGTCAGCTGTTGTTGGAATAGAGGTAGCAGCCGGCTAGCTAGAATGCCAGATGAACACGAGCCCCCTCCCCAAAAAAATCTCCAGTCCGGATCTGCTCTGATCTGATAGATATGTGGGACATTCATTTTTGTTTGGTTGTTATATTTTTTCCCCTGTCGATCTGTCATTTGGTTTTTTTTTCCATTACATTCCACATATGTACACGTACATACATAAAATAAATGAAATCCGTTGTTGTCTAGTTTGTAGTCATCATCATCATCAGCTTAAAAAATGAAAAAGTCTGTTTGTTCATCTGGTTTATCGGCTTGTTTGCTTATTAAGAGTTCTCCCTATTTGTTTGATTTGATCGAATTTGGCATATGTACTGTACTTCCGCATTGGGACGTTACCTATATACCGTGATATGCTATCGTCCTCTCATTCGCTCTCTCATGCCATTCTTTAGAATCGGGGCGGTTTTAGACCACCCATCCCTACCGCTTCCTGCATAAGTCCGCCGCAGGGCTCTATATGCCCACATCCGAGATCTCAATCATCTCCATCAGAGAAGTGCACTGACTTCTTTATTAGGCTGGAAGTAGGTAGCAGTATGGCAGTAAAACTTCTGATGATGAAGGTCAAAGGAATCAGGTAGAGTTTCCTAAAATATAGTAACGGGCCGCCATTGTCAAAGGGAGGGAAGGGAATTCAACGTGAATACCACTACTGCCCTGTGTAGCCTTCTCTGGAGCTCTGATCCTGCAAACGCGGCGCGTGTCCGTTTCGTCATCATATGTACTGTATTTCTAAAAAGAACTACTGTATACACGACCTCAATGGATATCATTTCGGTATTGGCATTACCCATCAATCAGTACCTACTTCGCCGATCTAGACGTTGCCCGATGCCACCTTATGTGCACACTATTTTCCAGGGAAATTGGTTACGCCCGCAATACAAAGTCCACAGGAATCATTGGCAATTCTGAAGGGCCGATCGGCCTGGCTCTTGGGACCGTGAGCTGCTCCTTCCGGTGGGAGGTGAAGCCACTCCAACCCTATGAGCTCTGGACGCGCATCTCTCCTGGGACCAGAAATACATCATGACGCATTTCGTCCATCATGCTGTCCTACTCGATAACCCTGACAGTTACTACTTTATCCAAGCACATTCGTAAAAGCAGACGAAAGAGATTGGTTTATTATACTATCTATGATCATACTAGTAAGTAGCTGGTAGTAGGTAACAGGTACATGTACGATACAAGTATGAGTGGATTATACCACATTAGAAATACCACATAATATTATATATGATTAAATCTCCACCTGCCCGTCCGACGTGTCAGGCTCAGAATGTAACTCTCAAAAATGTGCTTTGAGCCCCCAAGTCTGTTCAAGGCTCGACCCTGATCCTGTGAAAACTCATGGCATGAAAGGCACCTCTTCAAGGACTTGACCAAGCATCGACTCTGCAGGCAAGCAATAATAATAATTCAATTACCAAGCATCCAAGCCGTCGATTCCTGCCCTTTATGCCCCATGGAGCTAACACTATCTCACCCCAAACTTCTTGCAAGACGAAGGGAGACAAGTGAGAGGCCGATGCCTTTTGGAGAGGACATGGGTTTCAATGCTTGAGCAACACGAAGAAACTTAGCCTGTGCTTTTTCTGTCAACTCACGCTTCGCCAACAGTCCGTTCATTCAGTCGTTCCCTGGATCGCGGACGCACTCCACTGGCCCTTGCTCCCCGATTCCACTATGTCAATGCTCGCGGTCCCGATCCTGCTACGGGCCGTTTTGAGGGTTTCGGTTGCCCGGCCAGTCGTGGTGGCCAATGGCTGTTCCTTAGCACCCGCCTTGGCGCCAACTGCCGTGCGGACCTTGCTGCTGGATTGCTTGTAGGTCGCGATGTAGAAGGAAATGAAAAGCATAAGGTAGGAGCTGAGGATAACGCAGCCTGCCAAGGCGGCCAAGGGCTCGCCTCTGCACTTGCCGAAGTGAGGCAGGTTGAGACTCTCGTATTCGCTGGCGTAGTAGTCATAGGATGCGAAGTAGATGAAACCTGTACAGTTGTGTCAGCTGTTTGTTTCTCAAACTGGGGAATATATGCTTACCCAGGTCAATGACAAATTGGAGGATCTGAAGGCGGGTAATCCACTCCTTCCACCAGACCCGAATTCCGCGGGCACTCTGGAAGTAGTACCAGTACATGATGACATGGACCGTCAAGTTGAGCGTGATTGGCACCCATGAGACCGGGGTTCTTCCAACCAGTTGAGTATAGCAAAGAAAGGCAGTTGCGCCGTGGTGGTAGGTGTGAAGGAAGGCTGGGGACTGTTAGCAACAGGAATATCAAGAATTCTCGGTGCGGGAAACGGACTCAACGGCTTCTTCTTGAGAAAGAGGAAAACGGTGTCAAGAAACTCGACATATTTGGTCAGGTAGTTTAGCTGCAGACGTCAGCAGAAAGAAATCTTGCATCAGACGGCAAGGTAACATTGGGGCTCGATACGTACGTAGTAGAGGGTCACTAAGTGGTCTGTCCAGCCTGCGTCTTGACAGATGCAGCTATATAGTCCATGCTTCCAGAGCGAGGGAATTAGCTGTTCAAGGAAGAGGACTAGCAACGCTGCACTGATAGCCGTCAGGATGAAATTATGCGCCATGAACAGCGTGTTGAGTTTGAACGGCTGACGCTTTCTCATAAACTCCCAGCCCGTGTAGATGACAACGTAGTACAAGGAGACCATGAGCAGGGTCTCCTTCATAGTCCCCATGGGAGTTTTTCCGGGTATGAACCTGAATTCTGCAGCGGGATATCCGACCACAGAAGTCCACGCCCGATCGAACAACGTCCATGGGGAGGTCTTGAGCAAAGCCGTGCCTGCTGGAATGACCAGGGCGTCTAGAGAGCTGGCAGACATGGTGAGAGCGAGAGACGGAGAATGGTATATGACTCTAGGGATTGGTCAGGAAGAAGTAGGAATTTAAACAATTCAAAGAAGAAAAATGAAGCGGACAGGCATTATGAGCGGACTCCCTCAATTGCGCTCTCGCAGGGAAAGAATGAGCGGCGGACCCCGTGATCCCTCTGCGGGCTGAGAAGGCACTCGGACCGAGGAGACCTGGGTGAGAGACTCGGGAGGCACGATTTTAACACTACCCTGACAAAAGAGCAGAGATATATACAACGTTCACTGTGCAGCATGATAAATATGAAATTCAAAGGCCAACTTTGATGGCAACACAATCCTGTTCCATCAGGCTCACTACATGCGTCCCAAGGGAGTATCTGGCCTCGCCAGGTTCCTAGGACATCTCTGCCGTCCTTGGAGAGCACCGGTTCTGCAATCCGAACCAGGTCAGTGTTTCTTTCCAGTTCATGTTCAGCTCCGAATATCCTTGATCCATAATATCATGAAGCTAAAAATGTGAGCATCTAGAACCAGTAGCCGGAGCTATCTAACAGGGTGACAAGTCCTGCCTTCATACATTATGCGCGGCAACAGTGACACACCTAGGTTACGGGTAAGAAGCAAAGGAGACGAATATCGCCATAAGACTGGTCATCTCGATGATGAAAGGATTCTCGGCTGGGAATACTCCACAAGGCATTACTTCGTCGACCGGTGTGCTTGGGATTTCGCATGAGAGAAAAGAGAAAAGCAAAGAAGCTCCTATGGGACGCTGCGGGCGTGCAGAAAGGCTTTCGTATATGCATTCGGTTGAACATTTTGTTGCATCCAGCTCGGCCTGTGGCTTTACCAGCAGAATATACTATCAATAATGGCTCCGCAAAGATCCACTAGCGAAAAGACGCGGCTTGCATTTCTGTTGCCTTGATACAGGTTATATAAAGTCTTCTGTAGAGATGGGTGAATACAGACAGCATCCCAGAAGAACGTAAAACGGTGAACAGAGCCAAATTTTCCGGACAACACACTGCACTATCATTCTTTTCTTCTTCCGCTTACTATTAATAAGAACAAGAAAATTGAAAGAGAGCTTTCCGCTAGAAGAATAGTATCATCAAATGATGCCGAGGAATATGGGTAGGAGCAGCGGATAGCACGAGGTATTGTTTACCTCGAGTGCTACCTATGTCTTCGGGATACCATGGTTCTGGATGTGACTAGTTGCATACATACAGTAACATACCAAGACGTATCACGCGTTTACAGTGTTAAAGCCTCCTCACCTCCTCCCTCCAATCCCTTAGGCACGCAGCATTTAAATCTACAACACTCCTTCACCGAACCTTCATCAAACCCTCACTTGAACAAGAGCTGAGATCACAGCTCAAACCGCAGATCTCTACCAATTGCGGGCTATTTGCGCAAGATTCTGCCCCGCAATCAAGGTGGCATTGAGCTGATGCGAACTCTCCTGACGCGCCCTTCCCGGATAGAACCCTATCAAGATTAGTCACAAATGTATTGCTCCGTACACCATATCCCTCATCATGCTTACTCCTTCATAGCATTGCCACTTACTTCCTCCGCGGCCCCAATGGCTCCATTCCCAGGTGCAAGGGCCAGATGTGTCCCCTGCACTGACGAGAAATGGCCGAGCTCTCGACTCTATGTGGTGTCAGATAGGAAACCCCCCCCGCTTCATGTGAGAGGAAACGCAGGACTCAAAGGACTATTACAAGGCTTGCTTCGTCTGATATAACTGGAAAGGGCATCACCCAGTCCCATCCCATATCTGCCCTCATATCAGGACATCTGGATCTGCACGAGTCCACCTAGAATTTTGAGCTCTTCATCCGGTCTAGCATCATACTATCATGACTGCTCAGGCCAATTCAAGGTGGCCTTCACGCCTTTGATTCTCTTATCCACCGTCGCTGCCGGTGTCCGTCGAAAGAGACCATTCTAGACACGGCCGGGCCCCTTCTCTGGACATATTATATTCCATCGTCACCCTCGCCTACGTCCTTTAACAGATCATACATAGATCTGTTCTACATCTCTCCCCTGCGTGTCGTGCCTACCCGTCCCTGGATTTCCCCTCTGGGGCTAGTTCTTCACCATCATCATCACTCAGGAAGTCGGTGTTCCCCAGCGAGAGTGGCACCAGAGATATGGCCCGATCGTGCGGTATTTTTTTTCCCCTGGGAGCGGAGAGGCTTTCCATCGCGGACGACCAGGCGCTGAGAACCCTACTAACTACCCCAAGCCCGACAGGGCCCAGGGCCAGGAAGTGGATGATGCTTCGTATACTGGGAGAAGCCAGAAGGGGGTTCTGCTGGCTGGCTAAGGGCGGAAGAACACGCTGCGCCAGCGCCAAGGGCGCTCACGCCGGGCTTTTCTCCATCAGTTTGATCCCCGATCTTCTGGCGCAAGGGCGTTTTTGGTGTCGAAGCTGTGGGACCAAGAGCCAAGAGATGACATGACATGGCCCGTTCCAACGTCTCGACCAAGTCCTTCGACTTCAGGTTGCTGGAGTAGCGGCCTCAACCGGACAACGCTCGACATCACATCGGGGGGAAGGCCGGGTTCGGGGGCGCTGATATCAACTCCCTCGATTCGCGAGGACCCCGAGACGCCTCTCCTCTCCTCTCTGACAAGCCATCCCATACCGCCGCTGTGTTTGTCTTCGTCCTTGTATGTACAAATCCTGGATCCTCCTGCACGGACGGATGGGCCGCAGGCTTTCTGGGCTCATCAATCACACCCCCTGTTTCGTGCCCCCTTGAACTGCAGGTGAACCGAGAGTCACGGTACCTACCTACATAACTTACCTAACAACAAAATTGATAGATAAGATAAGATAAGATAGAGAGGTCCACAGATATATACAGTACAGTGCTGTAGCTAGGTACCTTTGGTATGTACCTAATGTACTGTACTAGGTGGCAAGCACCTTGGCCTAATTGGAAGGTCGCTGGTCTGCTCCGGTCTGGTCTAGCTTCATCCAGCCACTCCGGCCCGTCTCCATGGAGCCACTTACTTACCTAGCTATCTACCTGGTAGATAGCTGATAACCCTCTGGTGTTACTGCCGTCTAGGCGAGAAAGAGGCCCGCAGGAAAATCTGCCGCAATTGCAGAAACCTGAAGATAGGTACTAGGTATTACATCACAAGCTGAAGAACCTGACCGTGACCAGACATCAAAACGGGGCATCATGCCCGAGTTCTCCCAGAGCCTCTTGTACAGCAACGTTGCTACTGTCAGGAATAGATAACAAACCAAGTTTTGAAAGGAGTAATGTATACCCATTGTTCCAGAGCACCCAAGCTAACAGTTAAAAGCGCCATCTACCAAAGGACCTGTCGAATATTCACATTTGATCCGTCGGTCCAGCCGAGGAGCTATGTATGTATGCACCTATAGACATGCCAACGCAGGGGAAAGAAATGTGCTCTATGCCAACCTGAACTGGAAGAAGATCGAGAATGCATGGTCAGAAATCAACCTCAAGTACCTCGCCCCAAACAAGACATAGGCTTTCGTTCCGATCCAACCAACATTCTAGAGTGGCCGTCTCATGTAGCTCATCTAGTCCAAAAATGGAAAAGGAAAAAAAGGAGCGACTTCAGATCCAGGCTGAACCAAACAAGTTGGTTACTAAGACAGAAGGCGAAACAGATGTGTCGATCATATCAAACAGAGCTGCGGGGCTGCGCTGGACGCGGAGCTGGTCCAGTTCCCTCGGCCACTTTCGTCTCGAACGCTGCAGGCGGAGCTGTCGCTGGTGTGGCGGTACTACTAGCGCTGTCTTGGGAACGAGGATACGCGCTATATTGCCCGGATTGCGCATGGGCCTGGTCCTCTGCCTGGTGGCTTTGAGGAGCGCTCTGGGCCGGAGTCGCATGGCCCCGACTGTCATCAACACTCGGGCGCCGAGCGCCAGTAGTGCTTGCTCCGCCGCTAAGCCTTGTTTGATCATCCCTGGCTTGGTCTCCTGAGTTTGGCCCTCCTGCCGCGGCCGTTGACCCAGATATCTGCTCGGGTTCCGACCGGTCCTGATAACGTGACTCTGGGACCCCAGCCCTGTCGCTTCGTTGACGTAGATGTCCATGGGGACCTGTTTGCCGTCCTGCACCTCCGGAGGGCATCTGAGGCGATTGGTGTGACACAGCCGATGATGAGGCTTCCGATGCTTGGGACGATGGCGGCGGGGCCGGCGGATGGGGGCCCTGGGCCTTTCGTTTTCTCCCCGGGGAACTTTGGTATTCTGACCGCAGGTGCGAATGGGGATGCGACGAGAGCGGGGACTCATTCTGGCTTTTCCCCGAGGGCGTGTTGGGTTGCGATTGGCCTGGAGGGACCCAGTGGTGGAAGTAAATCGATGGCGACGACTGCTGCTGTTGTGTTTCCTGCTTCACCGGAGCCGGAGGCGGTGGAGGAGGGCCTGCTGGGCCGGCGGAATACTGCGCTACACCGATGTTGGCGGGAGGGTGCTGGATATGCATCTCCGCCGTGTTGATACGCGATAGAGGCCCTGCGGATGAGCCCCGAGTGTCCGCAGGGCTCCCGTGCAGGAGCGACTGGTGACCGCGTCCAAACGAATGCTGCGAAGGTGACGCGGGGCCCGCTGACGGTGCTGTTTGATGCGCGGCGTATGGGTTGGGAGGAATTGAGCGATTGTCTCGACGGACTTCTGGCTGCAGCGGTTGATGTTGGTGTGCAGAGGATGGCTGAGCCAGAGACGGTTGGGGATGCGCTGCAGAATGCTGCGAAGACGGTGGTTGTTGGTGTTGTTGGTAATGCTGCTGCTGGTTCTGTAGATTCATCTGCGCCATGTAGTACTGCGCAAAGTCCCACGTTGCGCTTGGTAAATTCCCTCCGCCAATCCCAGCAAAAATCAACGGGACCATGTACGGAGGGACCCCGGACCGGAGGGAATCCTGCAGCATGTTCTGCTCGATCTTGCGCTGCTCGAGTCGCAGGCTCTCCTGCCGCGTCTTCTCCTCTTCCTGCCTCCTCCGATCCTCTTCGGCCTTGGCCCGGAGCCACTGGCGCATCGACTCCTCCGCATTCTGCCACTGGGGCGGGGGCGGAGGCAGCTGGCCGGCGGGCGCGGCGCCGGGCAGGCCGGGGTCGTGCGGAGGAAGCGTCATCGCGGAGGGGGGCGGGAGTCCTCTTCGTGCGGAGTCCATCGCCCGCTCCGTCGGTCGTTTGGAAGGGACAGGCGTGGCAGCGCGGTCGGGAGCGGACGGCGTGGAGGAGGAGCGCGGAGTGGGGATCGACTGGCGGATGATGGAGTATTCATGGGGACCTTTGATTCCGTTCTGGACAGGCGGTTTGAGCGTAAGCAACATGGATGCGGAGCGGCCGGAGATGGAGCCGACAGGAGAGGATGGGGACAGACAGCCGGTGGCCGGGTCACGACAAAGGCGGGAAAGGAGAGTATCCAGAAGGAGAGCGCATGGATATGGAAGTCATGTATTATATGTGCGGCCCATGTGGATGGGTCCGGTGTATATGCGGGATATCAACACGGGGATGCAGAGATATGTGCAGTGTGCAAGGAGGAGGAGGACACGGCCAGCCGGGCAGATGAGCGCAGACCAGCCCGGACGAGAAGACAAGAGAAGAGAAAACGCGAAGGAAAGCGACGACCTGGTAGAAGAAGAAGCCCAGAAGGCGAGGCGGAGCGTCCGACGGGGCGGGCACGAGCGCTGGCCCGAACAGGCAAGCGGGCTGCGGGCCCAGAAAGGAGGGCGCGACCTGCGCCGTGGACCAGGTAGGCAAGTGCCCGATGCGGCAGGCGCGCTGCTGCGCTGGGGCTAGCTGTTTCGGGTGCGCCAGGCCGACAGCCGCGGGCGCCACGGCCTTTTGTCCGTGTTTCTGGATGATGCTCAGCAGGATCAACGGTGCAGCACGCCGTCTCCAGGTTGGAGCAGCGCGTTCACGGGCGCCGGCGAGACATGGCAAATCGGACCCGTCGCGCTGGACGACGCCTGTTGGCCGAAAGGGGAGCCGACTGTGAACAGGAACACCGCCGGATGCGACTCGACAGAAAAACCTCCGAGAAGCATCGTTCGACTCTTCGACAGCAGCACCTGTATCAAATCAGCGCCTGCGTCCCGGGCCGCGCGTGCGGATTGGCCCGTCTCCGCGGCGCCTTCATGCGCGGTGGAAGGGCTGGCGATGCGCTCGCAGGATGCCAAGAGGTCGGAAACACCTCTCGACGCGATCATGCCGTCATCCTCAGTGGAAAAAGTACAGCACAGGGAGCATGGGCTGCGACTTGGGACAGCACCCCGCTGCTCGAGTTAGCCGGATGCAGTAGTTCTTCCTTTCATCGTTGTCATGAGCTGTCCGGGGTTCTTAGATAAGCCCGCAGCAGACGCCATGCTGGGGCCAAAATAATAGACGACCTCGCGCTGCACAGAGGGTCTGCGGATGCATCTCTGGTTGTCGTCTAAATCATACGGATCCGCACGACAGATGCAGAGGACATGACCCAGTGTGCGCAGCTTCCATGGCGACCAGATACCATCTTTGCAAGTCCCTCTTTTTTGTCCTTTCCCGTAGAGATCCGTAGGTAAAGTATCACCGTCATCGGGCGGTGGAGCACGCAGCAGGTGGCGGCTCTGGAAATCTGGATGATGAAGAGGACTTGCTCTTTTCGACCGTGGGCATGTCCCGCGCCCAATCACCGCGCCCTGCGCGGACTACTCTTCCGGGTAATCGTGCGTCCTGGAAGTGGTCTCACCCAAACTGTGCAAAAAAACGAGGCCGGAGAGAGCGTTGGCGCCATTCCCGTCGTCCCATTTCCCAGCCCAGGCGCCCGGGCGTCGACGCGAGGTGATCGCCGTACTTCCCAAACGAGACTAGACAATGGAACCGTTACTGTCGACGACTGTGTACACATCCGCGAGATCTGCCAGAACCGAGGTTGCAGTCGACCATCCCCGGGCAGTTCTCCTCTCTGCGTTTTCCCTTCTCGGTTCTGTCCGCACGGCGTGTGACCGGGCAGTAGTTTTGATCGATGCGTCGGAACGGGCACGGTCTGCATCTGGATCGTTTGGGGGAAATTGGAAAAAGAAAGCAGCAGCATCGGGTTCGTCCTTGGCACCCGGGCCAGGCCCGACCAAACTCGGGAACAGAGGCCGAACCCGAACGGAACAGAGTTGATGTCCGAGGGCGCTGGCGTCGGCTCCAGCCTCAGCCTTGACGTAGAGCGTTACGTTAGCCCGGTGGCTGTATACGTACATGCATACGCAGTGGTATACGTACCTCGTGTGCGAAAAAAGATCAAGAGGCACCGGTTGTGTCTGAGAGTAGATGGCTGGGCCTGCGTCCGCCATCGTGTTCCTGTGTTCCTGTTTCCCGAAAATGGAAAACGATGTCTCCTTTCCGGGGCCAGCGACCAGGGTCAACCTGCGAGAATTCCCCTTCGGGACACCTGGAAGAATAATGGAGGCCCCCAGTCCGAATATTGGGGATGCGATGAGCCGTCTGGCTGGACTCTGGAGAGCCCTGTCCCTGCGGATGGAATAATATATCATGTCGCTCTCCGCTCATCTCCCGAACAGCGATCATTGGTCGCAATCAAACCCCATCCAAATCAGCGCATGGATCACTCTACCTTGTTTGCCAGCCATGATAACCATCTCTGACAGCACTGCTCCATCTGCGATCCTTTTCTGTCGCTTCCAGAATGGAGCAGAGGCAACTCGCGGCTATTGTTGCTTAAAAAACCGTTCGCGCGCTGCATGTCAGTGCATGAGCTGCTCCATGCCCCTTGAAACTGGCCTTCCGTCTCATCATCTCCACAGTGGAAAATTCGACAGCGCGCCCTGGCAAGTTCAGACGAGGGTGCTCTCTTTGAGGGCAGGAAGAGACGACCTGTGGGGAAGCACATGCCTCTTCATATTATTTGCTCGCATGGTGATCTTCTGGAACTGGAACGTTCATGCGCTGGACCAGGCCACAGCGGTTGGAGCTCTCGATCCATTGAAGAGTCTGCTTCCTGTTACAGAGTATCGCCATGCACTCCAGACAACATGCTTAGTCGCATTTTCTCTGAAAACACCGGACTGACGTGACGACTCGTCGCTAACAATTACTAGATACAGTAGACACACTGAATATTTGCTCATCCTTTGAAGCACTCCAATACAGCTCTGCAGAATAGACAACATGCCAAGCCCTGCTTCAAACGCTAGACCATTTCTGCATGTCTGACCCTCTTGATTTCAGCAACATCTCATCTCTGGACAGCTGCATCCACTCAAATGCCACCCTCACGTCAACTACGGGTCCCCCTTTTCGACAATCTCTTCACGGCATCTCCGCTGGTATCAGGATCCTACTCCCCCCCTATATCCCGAACTGCGATCTGACACGCACCCCTTCTGCCTTCCTCGACAATCAATTACTCTCCTGACCCAGCAGCGCCCCTGCCAAGGCGTTCGTGTCCGCGTTTCCGCCCTCCGGGATGAGCTCGAAGACGCGTAGCGAGGCCTTCGTTCAGCTGTCCACGAGTCTCCCTATCTGCTGGATCCCCCAGGCACGCAAGGCCAGAACCGCCGCGCCAAGAAGAGCTTGGTAGACCAAGACGTACAGTAGCCCGTCTAGGCGACGTCATCGAGCCTTCTGATTCTCGAGCTCGCGGAAATTCTCCGCGTGCACGTACCTGTCGTATCTTACTCTGGCCGTCGAGGTGACTCCTTCGAGCCCCCTGTTCGGGCAAGAGGCGCCCCTTTGTGGTGTGATGCAGGTATTGTACTCCCTACTGTACGAGGGGATGATCATGAGATGGTGAGCAACCGCGCGTGGTCGGTACCGTTCTGTCCAAGTAGCTTGTCTGGTGTGGCTTATCACGACAGAACAAAACAACAAGGGTAGAAGAGCTTTCCTAATTGGAAACATTGCAAGAAAACCTATGATGAAAGAGATAAGCAGAGAGTAATAGAGGTTTCAAGGAATTGAACCATTCAGTAGATCTTCAGTAGAATCACACAGGCACCGGAAGAGCCCAACGAAAAATCCTCACAAATTCCCTCCGGTCCTCCTGTTCCAAGAGCTCGTACGGCCCAGAGCGATAGAGCCTCAGAGGCTCACTCTTGACTCTGCGATCGACCAGATCCCGCAGATACGAACGGGAGCAAACGCCCCTGATGAACTGAAAGCTCGTCCCCTTCATGCTGACCACAAACGCCGTGTAGCCGTCCAAGGCGGAGTTCCGCTCGTACGCCAAGACGGCCTGGAACAGAAGGTATGGGACCTCTTCCTGTGCGATGCTTAGACGTTCTGGACCTTTTCCAGCCTACAGCCGTCAGAGAGAGTACAGATTCAGACTATAGCCACAACTGACAGAGAAGATAGTGATAAGCTCGACTCCTTGTCGCTAAGCCTGAAGTATGCACCACCGCAACTGAGAGAGCCATTGATGTTGAATGGGGATAGATGGAATGGGATTCGCAGAGAGCTGAACCTGCTGTATTTTTTTTAACGTTCAGTCTGGGTTTGAAAAGTAGCAATGGAAAAAGACTAACAGATTCTTGGTATTGCCAGTGCGAGACAGAAACGCATCCGCAATAGCGACGAGTTCCGTATGAGCAGGATATCCCTCTTCAAAACACTCCCGAGCCGAGGAAATCCAGGAAAGAGCCCTCTTGAATCTATTGTTCGCGTACCCCTGGCCGCAGAATGGGAACTCGAGGAGGATCTCATCTCTGGTGGGCTCGGTAAAGTCCTTTGCGAAATCTACAAGCACTGCAGTTGACGAGTTTACAGTCTATAGAAAGTCCTTGTAAAAGCAAATGGATTTGGAGCAGTACATGGGTCGCCATCGCCGGGGAGATGGGCATCTCCGACTATGGCGGCGGCAGGGAGATGGTGATGCTCTTCGACGTTCAGTGCCTCCGGATGCCTCGAGTCCATTTCTTCGGTGCTTGAAAGAGCTTGGCAATGTCCAACGGGGCAGCAGACTCCATATTGTTCAATTGAAGAAAGACTCTTGTTCTCATGGCAGAGGGAGGATGTAGAAGGACAGGAGTCCAGGACGGTTGTAGGTGACGGGATGTCTGGCTCCTGAAAAGGTCTAGCGTAATCTGGCAACCGCTGCTTCCATTTCTAATTGTTCGCCTGTCATCAAGCCGATGGCATATACAAAGTGTTTTGAACACTCGCTTCGACAGTCATGGTACAAACATCCCCTGCTACCAGTTGCTTGGACTAGTTACCGCAGTCAGGTATACAGAGTCATGATGAAGTTCTGTTCCATTAGCACCTGCTCCACACCCCCACTTAGCCTCATCGCTGCTTTTACCTAAACCGCAGTCTTGGCTTGTCTCTGGCGGCTTTTCTTGGCAGCCATCACCTATCATAATGCTCTATCTTTTGATAGCTTCAAGATCATGTGGCTATAGCATGGCTAACTAGTGTCCATCACGATTTCACAACTGTAGTATTATTGTACTCTTCTGATCACCTCTCCTTATCTTATCTTCTTGTTCACGGCATATGACACTGCACTAGACATCACTGACAAGTCCAATCAGAACCAATGCTATGCATATTCCTCACATTCAAATATCTATCTATCTTCTGTTCAATTGTATTCAACTCGAAGTACTCATTTGAAAAAAAAATCACTTCAAACACACAAAATAAATGAAATGAAATGAAACAAGCTACCCATGCGCTTCGCTCGCCCGCGCACGCGCCCTGCCTCATGGTATATTATAAAATAAAAACAAACGGAAAATGGATATTTTTCGCATGCCATGCCATGCAAAAAAGTTCGAATTGCAAAAAGTCTTACATACATACATGCAAACCAACCAACCGACCAACGCAACGATTGATGGTATCATTGATTGCCGCTAGAAAGAAAGCAAAGAAAGAAAGAAAGGAAACAAAAATCTCCCTTCCCGGTCTATCTATCCTCACTCTCAGTTCAGTTCAAGTTTTAGTAATACTGATCAAACTTGCCCAACACCTCCGGCGGCACGGTGGGGATGTACTTGCGCGCCCGTTCGCGGTTCGTCCCTCCCCAGCCCGCGCCGTAGCTGATGAGCATATCCGTGCTGGTCGGTAGAGAGAACGGCAGCGTCATCGAGGGATCGAGGAGGACGGAGTTGCGATCGCTCGATGCGAACGCAGCAGCGGAGGAGGCTATCGACAGGGAAGGGGAGGAGGGGGCTTGACTGGACCGTTTCGGCGGCGGCGGCGACAACGGGGCGGACGGAGCAGATTCTCCCGGAGGGTAATCCTTTGGAGGGGGCGGGGGTGGAATATCCTCGTGACCCTGACCGTGACCTGGACCGCCGCGGCCGGCCTCTGTGGATGTCCTTTCCCTCTCTTCTTTCGCCTCTTGCAGCTTCTGGTGCTCTCGGTATAACAGGTCCGGGTCATTCTGGAGCTCGACGAGGAATTTCATCGCGTTCTTGGTGAGTCCCTTTTCTCCCACCTCCGGGCGGTAGTTTTTCACGGTGTGGATGAGCTGCGCCGGAGTCAGCTCCTGCAGCTGTAGCAGTGTCGTCACGAGGGACTCAAAATCGTCTCCAAGGGAGGAAAAGCACTGCAGCCACTGCAGGAGCTGGATGACGGGCGCCAGATGTCTTCTTGCAGACTCGGACGTGCTCTCGCCCGCGCAGATGGTCGATCCATTTTCGTAGTGTTCTGGCTGTCGGTTGTTCGCCCGTGCCCAGTCTTCCAAGGTCGACACGTTCATCCGGATCTGCATCGCCTTTGTCCGCGCAAGGTACTTCCGCGTCGTCATGATTCGGTTGAAGAGCTCCGCCCCAAGCCAGTAGAAAAGCTGCGAGAGGATCTGCGTCGTGATGACCGAGTGGACATCGTAGAGATCCAAAACGAAGAGTATCGAGGAGAGTAGGGATGTGATATTTCGGGGCGAGACCTGGGCCTTCCGTTTCGGCGATGGGGGACCGTAACGCTTCTCAGCCGGCTCGGGAGGCTGCTTCGTCTTCGACTTGGAGCGGAAGAGCTTCCATTCGTTCTGGAAGTGGACATCTTCAAGCCCAGGAATGGTCTCGTGGTCCAGCATTGCCTCATCTAGGACTTTGTTCATCCGGCGCTCAGCGTCGCGGACGATCAGAATGAAGATCTCGTTGATCAGCTCCGCAAGTTGCAGCTGGAAATCCACCGTGGCTTCCACCAATCCGACGTCCTTCTTCAGATAGTGAAGCAGCAACGTGGCGTTGGATATCCAGAAAGCCAGGATCGTCATATCCCACTGATGGCGTTCAACGACTTCGTTGATCTTATCCATTGCTGACACCAGGAGTTTCGCCAGTAACTCCGGAAAGGCGTGGTAGTGGGCGTACCGCGCACTGAGGAAGATTAGATTTGCGGGAACCGGCTTCTGCGACGGTGACCGCTGGGGCGTCATATTCGTGATGATGATATCCAATATCCGTTCCAGATCACTCTCCTGGAAGACAAACATCTGATCGTTCAAACATCGGTCCCAGACAAACTCCTGCTGGTCGTCTTCGAATTCGTCGGGTGACTATATATAGCAATCAGCTCGCTCGCGCTCTAGCAAATCGCCTCATTTCCACCGGAAACCTACCTCGAACTTCTCATTAAGCCCCAAACTCGAGAGATCAACTTCCAGGTTGACCGCACTCTCCTCCATCAGCATGCGCCGCCTCATCTCATTCTCCGCCATCTCCTCCTCGAACCGGCCGTGCCCGAACCCGGAGTCGTAGAAATCGCCATCCATGGTTGTAGACCCAAAATGATAGCCATTTTCAAGCAGGTACTGCTCCATGTCGGTGCCGGGCGCCACGAAGTCGAACGCGGTGCCGCCGGAGGAGGACTTGATGTCCGTCGAGGCGCCGTGGTCGAGAAGGATCTTCGCGATGGTCTTGTGCCGGTTGGTCATCGCCCACATCAGGGCGCTCCACTGGTTGCGGTCCTGCGCGTCGACGTAGGCACCCGCATCGAGGAGCGCAGACACGACCTCCTGGTGGCCCTGTGTTCCAGTACGGTCAGCCCTGCGTTCCCCTAACATCCCAAATCCAAACCATATTTCGATTCCAGTGGCGAGACAAGACGCGTAAACAAGTAATGAGAGAGAGACGACCTACAAAACAACTCGCGTATATCAGCGGGACCGTCCCCTCCTCGTCCGGCATGTTGACATCGACATAGGCTCTCGCCTTGCCCTCCACCAGTTTGCGCACGCGCTCCACATCCCCATTGCTTGCGGCCATGTTCAGGCTCTTCTGCAGGATATTTCTCTTCTCGGCATCGGAGAGCTTCTCGTCCATCGCGATGTCATCCTCGTCCGGGCCCAGGTCGACCTCCTCCCGATGGGCCGCCTGCGCGTTAAGCATCTCCATCAACCGCGCGTCGCTGTCCTCGAGGCGCGCGGTTGTTGATGTGTCATCGTCGTCAAGATATGGACGGGTGTACTGGCTCCGGAAGCCATGGTCGTCGTCGTGCGAGTGGTCGTCGAGGGCGAGGTTGAATGTCAACGGTTTGGCGGCCACCGGGGTGGTGAGGAGCTGAGGCTTTTCTGTAGAACTCGTAATGACAATGTCAGCAATGGAGGTCCACGAAGCAGATCAAGGCGATGCTGCAGAGACGTTGTAAATATCAAACAGCCAAGGGAAACCGGTGCGCGCTGAGAGAACGGGGTAAATAACAAGGAATGCGATCCGCACCTCGCCATGCATCGTATATCTCGGTTTCCGCCTGGAACGCGGGCACGGAGCGTCGGTCATCTAACGACCTTGGCAGATCATCGGGAAGTTCTCTGGGCTTCTGCGCGTTGGGCTCTGAGGCATCGTTGCCAAACTCGTGCGAACCCCCGCGGTGGGGGTCCGCGGGATCCATGGTGGTGGTGGTGGTCGTGGACGACTGTCGCGTGGTGATGGTCAAAAACGGACATAGCAAAGCTGGCTCGTTTGCAGCGCCATGGGGAGGAAACCGGGACCAAATTGGAGGTCCGCCCGCTTCCTCGGGGTGGAAAAGTGCCTTTTGCAGGCAAAGACGCTTTGCACGCGGCCAATGGTGATAGGGAGGTTGGAGATTGGATGTTCCTGACGACTACGTACATCGACGCCGCCAGAGATGCAGCTTTCCGCTTTCCAGGTCAATGACGCACTGCCCCCATACAACATACAACCTCGATCTATCGCGCAAAAATGTAAACACCCACTTATCGCTCATACATATCGCACCCGCTCTTTCTTAGATGTTTGGACTAGATGCAGAAATCCTTCAGAATCATAAATACTTCATTATACCACTGAAGAACAGATCCAACCGATTACCGAACCTGTCCAATACCCTATCCATCCCTTCGCGGGCCATATGGCACCGCACGATTCCCACACATGGCTGTCCATATTATGACCAATGAAGAGAGTACACCACATACAGCAAGGAAACAGGAACAGTAAGGAGGAGGTATCCAAACAAAAACAAACACACGGAAACTATTGTACAGTAACCCAGATCAGGAGAACGGGGAGGGGAAGTGTGCCCACACCGGGAAGTATCCAAGACGCTCCAAGTCCGCATAATCTACAGAACAATGACCCATAAATTTGCATGAAGGAAAAGAAAATATCGACGGACGCAGAACGCAGGCATTATGTGTAGAGAAAGCAGATGGCCACCGGCATTTCAAAAGCGTAAACATCAGTGTTATATGTTGCATCCATGGAAAAATCGCATCCATGGTTATTCCAGGCTTTTGCTCAGAGCCTGGATATTTTCGTCAGAGAGCGATGAAATCCATAGGCAACGCTCTATCACGCCCTGTACAGGCTCAAACGTGTACTTCGTGCTTGCATCGATCAGCCGAAGGAGGCTCTTGATGATCCTGGAGGATGTGCGATAACGGTCGAAATTCACCAGCGGGTCTCCGTCACGCGTACTCGCAATCTGCGCTGGTTTCTGGGCGTTGTACGTGAGATCATGGATATAGAGGCCTGTTATGAACCCGATTAATGTACGTCCATGTCAGCATTCTGATTCAGGAGAAAACCTACCGACAAAGGGTATGCAGCCTTCCTGCAGGTTCGCAGTCTCCATTTCCACGCGCAGTTCGTGGAAGTTGCGGACAGGCTGTATCAAAGACTCCATGTCCTTGAGAAGACGTTTATCCGCTGCGCTGACCAACGCCCACGTCTGCCGGAGCCTGGTGCAGTCGACCGAAGTCAAAGCGATGGCAATTTGAAGCATGGTAGAATAGTTGCAGAGCCGTCTCGCGTGAGCCGCAACGTGGATAAATTTGGTGATCGTCCGGGCTCGCTCATGGATGTCTTTGGTGAGGACGATTTCCGAAACCACCCATTTTACCATAAGGTTGAACCGGCCGATCACCAAATCAATCCCCTTCCGATCTTCCTCAGAAAGGAATTGGACCCAGTTCAACGCGGGCGACGGAGTATTGCTCCATTTCATGTCAACAAGATCCTTCCAGTCGATTTCACTGAGAGCGGATTTCTCAACCAGAGTCAGCTGCTGAGCGAGTATCTGCGAATCGCAGGCGAGGACGAATGGAACATGGTGAGGACTCTGATGACCTGGTGCAGAAAGGAGCTGGGCGCTCTTTTCGGAGTCGACCAGCACATTGCTTGAGAGCTGCTGCATGTTCAAGTTTCTGTCGGTACCACGTCCCACATTCTTTTGCGTTGGGGACGGGTCAGGAGTGAGTGGCTGCGCTTGAAACGGCAGCGAAGTGAGAGGGTTTGAATAAGTCGTTGCAGAACGATGCTGTTGTGTGGTCATCGGAGGGGATGGAGGATGAGCGAGAGGATGAGGCGGTAACTCGAGCGCTGATATCGATAGGCGAGGGTCCGTCGACCATGATTTCCTAGAGCTCTCATTGGCTTCTTCTGGATCAATCATGTCGACAGACAGCTCGGATGAGAGCCCGGAAATGCGTCGTTCAGCTTTACTGGATGTATTCTCAGGAGAGACCGGTACGGTCAAACCTCGAGGAATGCGTCTCAGACTCTCCGTTTCCTCAACGATATCTATCGACGGATGTGACGATTCTTGACTAATGGTCTCCCTGTTAACGTTTTTGCTAAATAGGGGACGAGGTGCTGTAACGTCGGACATGGCCGGACTAGCGCTAGACTTTTTCATCGACTCATCAGTCAGGCCTCGTTCAAGAAGAGGGATGGAGCTGTACGAGTCTTCAGACTCTAAAATCGACTCAGAATAAGGCCTAGCAACGTGCGTCCGACCTCCCATAGAGGAGCGGGAGTTAGTCGAGTCCAGAGCAGTTCTGCGTCTTCCGGTGGAGTGTCTCAGGTTGGCAGAGAAGTTCTGCTGCTCGAGTATATGTCGATTACGATGCAGCCAGCTCTCCGCGTCATATTGACGGCGACTTTCAGTGTCAGAATACTGCCGCTCCTCTTGTTGCACCGTGGGACTCTTTGCAGTAGTAGGCGACTTCACATATTTCCCTTCGAGTTTGAGCAGCGTCGATTCCACACCCCCGTCCTCATCGTCAGGTATCTCAGCAAACTCGGCAAGAACAGCCTCAAACGAAGGTCTCAAATGCTGGGATGAGCGAGTATCGATGAGAGAGAATCTCGGTGGTGGGGAAGCGGGCCTGATGTCGGATGCTGAAGTACGGCTCTTGTCCGCATCGACGGTCGAGTCAGGGAGCGAATCCGAATGCCAAGTGTCGGAATCGGAGGATCTGGGACGCGGACCTGCTTCCAGATCATGGATATTTTGAACCTTTCGCAGGTCTCCGCCAGGTAGCCTCCGAAGTATACGAGCAAAAGGCCTTTCGGAAGTATCATGACGGGAGTTCTCACCAGAGACGGACGCCGCTGTATCGCTGCCGTCGCCAGGATGATATCTTGTCATCCCACTCTGGTAAGATGCGTATTTTCGGAGTCGACTTGAGATAGACGCGGTCTTCCAGGTGAGGGATCTACGATTTATCGTGAATGATCTTCTCGAATGACGTTGGTCAGACGGTTGAGAGGATGTAGATTCTCGGTTTGTGGATCTCGAGCTGATCTCGCAATCCTGAACCTGCAAAGTAGATTCAGTCACGGCTTGGCCGGATGAGTGCAATGCGCTATCCAGATCCATCGTCTTCGAGTCGCCGCTTATATGCTGAGCTCCGGTTGATTCACCACTCGAAGAAGCTGCAGGGATTGCCCCAGACATTGCCGGGATGTCTAGACCAGTGTCATCGACGATGACAATTGATTTGCTGCCCATGGTAACTTGACTGGACAGTCTTTCTAGATCAGGCTCTGCAGCCTGCAATTGGTGAGGATTGCATGTTTCTGCGTGCTCTTGCGCAGGAAGTTCATCACCACTCTGCTGGATGGGTCTCTCTGTCCCATGACCAAGGGCATCGAGATATCTCCTTTTTGCATCATCGCAGAGGAGATCAATCCGCAGAGAGTCCTTTGGCACTGCGGTGCTCTTCCTATCCCTGTAGGTGTCGGACCCAAACGCGACATTCAAAGGCAAGGCAGACGTTCTACCCCGCGGTGACGAGACCGAATTGGTCCTTGCAGGATGTGTAGTGGTAGCGTGTGTGCCATGCCTGCTATGTAGAACCCGTCGAATCGATCCGATGATGTGCCGCACGCCCGGACTAGAAGGGGCAGTTTTGTTATTTCCGTCTTGCGAGTTGCGGTGGTCAAGATCCGGTGTCTCGTCAGATGATGAAGGCAATGGACTCGGCGAGGGCGGACCTATCACTGCCACATAAGGTTCTGCCGGTGGAAATAAGTTGCCGCGTATAAGGCTCCCGGGATATGAAACTGTCTCCATCAAGGGCTGTCCTTGGGCATCCAAGGGAGCCCTATCGTCGCGCACAGAGTCGGAGAAACTCCCACTGCGTTTGTGCACGTGCCTGTGAATTGGATGACGTCGGGCGGTTACGGACGCTGGGGAGCGAATATCTGGAGAGGTCTGAGAGAGTTTCACAGGGACAACAGGTATGGGATGGGGAACGCTACCATCATGGGGTGGAGAGCGGCTCTTGGGAGACATTGACGGCAACGAACAAGACGTTGCTTGTAGGCTCAGTTCGCTGGGCGGCGAAATCGAGACGCTCCTTGCCGTCGCGGAAGAAAATTGTCGGGTATGGCGGACTGGACGCTCCTCTCGAGCTGCATTCGGTAGTTGCGAGTCACCAGTCTGGCTGTTTGAAAGCTCGGCGTCAAGGACAGCTTTGGGGCATGGTGCGCCAATCTCGCTGAGCCTCCCTGCAACGCCTCCTGGAACAATGGGGTTGTCCGGACTGTTGGCTGGAGTCTGATCTGGGAAATCCCAGTAAAGTGAACACCGGCCACTCCAGCACCGTTTGAGGTCGATGAGAATTTTCAAATCACTGGTGCCGCCACTCTGTCGAGCCTTTACATCGTCATACATCGAGTTGATCTTCTCGCAGAACTTGACGCGAAGATCGCGATTGACGACAAAGTCGTCGGCGAAGTAGTTCAGGATCCAGTGCCTTAATGCAGCGAAGGTCCGAATCCGTATGATTCGGCCATCTTCCTGCAGCCGATTGATGGCCCATTGGAGTCGTGCCAACAGGAGCGAAAGGAGATTGCTCGCGGAGAGGTAGGAACGGAAAGTCAGGAAGAAATCAGAGACGAGTTCGTAGTCCATGAATGAATCCGAGGAAATCTCGGCGACAATTCGCGCTGGCGTAGCAGCACTGATATCCTTCGTCCCCGGAAAATATTTAACCACCGAGGGGTCATCCAGATTCAACATCAGGGTATCGAAAATGGACGGCTCGATGGGTTCTTTCAGCTTGTAGAAGACTGATTTCTGTGAGGCACTGGAGTCCCTACTCAGGCCTTCTGGCGCAGCGCCAGAGAACATGGAGACCGAAAACGAAAGTTGCCGTCCTCGCTGCACTTGATCCCCGACACTGGCGTTTGGAGCGTCTACGGGGAGGTCGCCGGAATCGGCGTTCGGTAGCATCGATGATGACTTGAAATTCTCTGAGACTGATGTTCTGGTGTATATAGAGCTACGCAAGTCCGCCGTTCCTTCGGCGTTGAACTGCGGCGTACCCAGTCTGTAGTGCGGTATTGGCACTTCGAGAGTCGGGGCAGCGTTCTCCTCCGGCTTTGAATCGTCATCGAACCGGTCAATGACGATTCTGAACTCCCCGTAATTTTTAGAAGATGACTGGTGTTCGGCTATAGTAGAAAACGAGTGCGCCTTCCTGTGATGGCTTTCCGCGTCCGAGACCTCAGGACCGTCGACTTCGCTCCCTTCGGACTTCTCGTCGCGGATCCGCCTTGGAAGTAATTCCGAGAGCTGCGAGCTGGACCAGACGCTGTGCCTACCGACGCTTGCCGCGCCACCTCGAGCAGGTGGTCGCAAATGGGCACTAGTTGGCGGCGCAACGGGGGAGTGTGAAAACGGAGAAAAATGAATCCCCTTCATCGGTCTGGCCAGCGCCGAGGCGCGCGTCAGCTTGTTATCCGAACTGCAGAATCAAACCCTCAATTGCGTATATTTCGTTGCGAAAAAAACCATACCTCAAATAAATTCTCCCATTGTTCCCAACATTCCCAACCGTGAAATGCTTCGCTTCCCTGGCACCTGCAAAAGCTTCCGGCGCAGCCTCTGGAGCATTGGACCGCTTCTGAGAGCGCTGCCGCATAACCTCGCTGCTGTTCTTCATGCGCAGCAAGGAGTGCGCTCTATCCTTCGCGGCTCGATGTCCCACGTTCCCTTTCGCAGCGACCCCCTGTGCAACCGTGTGCGCACGTCGCAGGTTCGACTGCTTGGATTGGCCGATCTCGCCGACAGAGGAGCTCAACCCGCTGTTTTTGTGTCCGCCCTCCATCGACGTGCGGCGTTTAACTTTATTGGACCTCAAAGAGACCAACGGGAAGTCGTGATGCGATGATGGAGGCCCCATTGATAGCAGTCAGGAACTGTCGTGGGCCCAGCAAGTTATGTTTCGACGGTCCGCCCAGCGGAAATCCCAATGCAATCAAATCCCGGAAAGAGAGAGGAGGACTCTTACACGCGGTCCAACAGATTAAATGCTGGAGAGGGCCACGCGCAGCCAAGGCTGGGATGGGTGTGCGTTCGCGTGACACGACATATCCGAAGCAAGCAGGCCACGATGCAATGGATTCGATACTAGAGAGCGGTGACTGCGTTGCGAAGAAAAAAAGCGGCACGATCGAGCCTGCGCTAGGTGATGCAAATCATGAATCTGATGCAGCTTTGGTGTATGTGGTGGCCTCGCGTGGCGGTGGATGCAATGGGGATCCCGAAAAGCTTAGATGGCCAAAACGATGGATAAGGAGTGGAAGTCGGCTGGGGAATTGGAGGGGGGCGCGGCGACGCCGTATATGCAAGGCCGCCCCGGGACGACGGAGGCTGCAGCAGAGCAGAGCTGCAGAGCTGCAGGTCCGGGAGGATGGGGAAGAAGGACTGGAGGACGAGGACGATGAGGATACACAGATGGAGTTTGCGGGCCACAACATGCGAGGCTGGGGAGCGGTCGTCCGGGCGGGACCGTTGGCGGTTGGCCCTAGGGCGGAGCACGCGTCGCCCTAGCGCCCGGCGCATAACAACCAGGACCACAGCATGGCGGACGGTCGTACAGCACAAAAGGAGTCATGCTGCGTCTCCAGACGCCTCTAGACGCCGTATGCATGCTCTGTAGCACAAACAGTCCCGAGACCCTGAGCGAAAAGGAGAACTGCAGGCCTGTCATCCGGAGCCTCGCAGGCCGCAGTAGGGCTCGGCGGCTCAGCAACGCTCCTCCGTCCTCCTTAACAGTTAACACACCTGCTTAACATCGCCCAACTATTCCCTGCACGGACTCACGGAGCGAGGTGCAGGGCAGCTGGGGGTCTCCCCACCTTTGCAGCCCTGTAGGCTGCTGCCCTGGGAGGTTGGCGGCGCTGATCCCAGCTAAGACGGCCTGGTCTTTTTAGGCCTCCTTTTTGGATGGAGAACAGGAAAAATATGCCTTATAACGTAGCAATTGCTATCAGCCACGTATCCCTCTTTGCCACAAAGTCAAAGCTCCCAATCCAAGTGCATTACGTACTGTACCCCGTACCCTGCATGAGAGTGTCCGGGCGTTGCATCCCACGCCTCTGTTTCGAAAGCGAAAACAATCCAACCACTCGATAGGTCGGAGAGTCCAGTGTGTGGACAGGCGGCCTCCGATCGGAAGCAAACTGGAGCTGGGCAGAGAACAGTTCTCCTGCGGGTCCAGTCGGATAGTCAAAATCTTGGCCGTTGTTTTCTTTTTTAGATCGGGCTCCACAAAAGGGGACGCGGGCAGGCCACCCACTACGGAGTACGGAGTACTTAGGGTGACAACTTAGCCAAGAGCGACGACATGACAGGTCCAACAAAGGGGTAAATCAGTTATCAATGCTCGATTTGCCACACTGCCTGCACCGTGAACTACTGTGTACGGATACTCCGTACACAGGTACTCAAGATGGATGGATCAAAACAGAACACGTCTGATTCTGACTGACTCTGTTTCAGCGTTGAAACTTGTAGCTGTCAACGTCCGCCGGGGTTTTCTATATTCCCCAAGAACGGATACTTCAGGTCGCATCAACGAGAAAAGTAACCTCCAAAAGTTCCACACAGTAGCACATAAAAAAATCCCGTGCTCTGGGACCTACTACCGTACGCTACCTTAGCTAACAACTACTACTGGTTACTGGTAAAAAGCTTAACTCCTGACACCCTGAGACTTGGGTCCAGATACTTTCCTGAACACTTACTTACTCAACCTGGGAAGGATCAGTACTTCATAGCATCATCAACCCACTCTGTAGATCCGAGGCGGTGCCTAACTATTTATTTTGTCTATTTATAGATGCTACTTTTAGTGACAGCTTCCCAGGAAAAAAAATCTCCGAAAGAAATCCAGCTCAAATGATGATGATGATGTCATGGAGCAAGACAGAGAGAAGACCGAGTAGTACTCATACTCAGTATGGAATACTTGAGACGAACCTTCACAACCTGTGCAGAGTACCAGAGTTTGTATGCACTGCACATACTGTACGTGCATAATCCCACTCCATCTCAGACAGCAACAACACGAACAATGGACCTGATCCTGAACCTGAGACACGACGCTGGAACAAAAAGCAGTTTGCCCTCGCCCCGTCAACTCAACAAGACAACTAACTTTGCCAACTATCCATCCATCCCCTTGGCCAAGTCTGGACCCGGGCCTGGATCTGGACCTGAGGCTAAGTCTCCATAACACCATCACGCAATGCACATGCATATCCCAGGGACGAGATACATCACCTCAACACGCGCAGACGAGTCGAACCGGAGGTTTCAGATCTTTCTTCCTCAACCACGTACTGTACACGGTGCACAGTACTCCGTCCTCCGTTCTCCGTGCTAGATATGAAAAAAAGGAATAGGTTGTCCACACGGTGCGGTCACCGGTTCACCTAGTAGTGTGCATATTGGTACCCCATACACACTAGTCAACTAACAAGATCAAGATCAGCCCGATCCATCAATAGACGCTGACATTGAACGGTTCAGTTCCTGGTTGATCTACGGATCGCTGATCCCCGCTCCCGCGTGCAGATCCTTGGATCTGCTCTGACTCTCCTGCGGGAGGGGAGGGAACCATAGAAACCGTGGTTCGCTCCTCTCTCTCTCTCTATCTCTTCTACGTCACGGAGTTTAGGTACCTTATTCCATCCCCTTGGATCTGGGTTGCGTTAAATGGATGGATGAATGGATACGATCATCGATGGATCTACTGGATCCATGGTGGCGGGGTTGATGACTTGTCACGTCCGTTACTGTACCACCCTGTAGGGACACTGGGGATAATTAATATCCCGATTCCTCTCCCGAGTATTCTTTCTTCCTATCGGTCTCCTGTGGATATCATTGGAAGTTATCAGCTGTGACATTGAAGATCAGAGAGGCTTGCGCACGCCAAATCCAAAAGTGAAGTGCCTCAGAAGCTGAATTTAAATGGAGTTGAATAGATGGTAGGTGTTTTACAGAGAGAGAGAGATGGTATGGATATATTAATTGTCCACTGGCATTAACTGCTATGAGTTCGTAACACCTTCTGTATGGAAGAACTATGCTATGGGCCGGTTCTATATGTGAGCACGTGAGAGAAATAATCGGAGCTGTTTCCCTTCCTTGCCGTAAAGCGTGTTCGTATTCCTCTTCTTCATCTTTGCATCCCAATCCAAGACATCAAGTCTAACGGGACATAAAGAAGCTGATCTTCATAGCTAGCTACTTTGGGAATCGCCCATTATAATCACCAAAGCTTGCACGTCGGCTCCTTGACTGGACAGTTGAAAGCCTCTCTGAACTCTCGAGAATTCGCCAGTGTGCCCTGCAGATGGAGATGTCAGTATCGTCTCGCACAAGCCCGAACATAAGATATAAGAGGTGTAATTGTGAGAATCGAAGCAGAAGAGTCACGTACCATAATTCTCGCCGGCTTAGGCGCGTGTGGATCGTTGTAGATGGCGCGAATCGCGGCCTCTTTCGTCGTCTTACTGCACCACCAGCTTGCATACGAAACGAAGAAGAGCTGCTCCTTGGTAAAGCTGCCCAGACCTGGAAGCATGGGATCGGGAGAAGCGTCGTCTCGCTTCTTCCACGCGTGGAATGCCGCCCTCAGACCGCCGGCATCGGCAATGTTCTCACCCAAGGTGAAACGACCGTTCACGTGGAGTGGCTCGGAGTCAGGTCCGGGAACGGTGAAGTTGGAATATTGATCGATGAAGCATTGGGCCCGTTGCTCAAAGGCCTCGACGGTTCTGTCGTCCCACCAATTTGTGTAGTTGCCTGTTTGGTCGTAATGTCTGCCTGTCGAGTCGAAAGCTGAAATTCATTAGTTTGCGAGTTTACTTTCTCTCTGTGTCTTTCGCTACTTACCATGAGACAGCTCATGTCCGCTCACTGCTCCGAAAGCTCCATAGGTCAAGTACAGAGGGGCGGAAGGCCCATAAAACACTGGGACCTGCATAATGCCCGCAGGAAAGACGATCTCGTTTCCGGGAGGATTGTAGTAGGCGTTCACCGTGGGCGCAGTCATACCCCATTCGTCTCGATCTGTCGGTTTGCCTAACTTCGACCATTCCCTGTGCAGATCGAATTTGGCAATCGCTAGTTGATTTTCGAAAAAGGTCTTGTTGGATACTTCCAGACCTGAGTAGTACTGTTTCAAGTCTGCGGGGTCCATCACGTTTGGGCTCTTTGTCGGGTAACCGATCTTTTGGATGATGTTCCCGACCTTTTCAATACCCAACTTTCTCACCTCTGGCGACATCCACTGCGTCTGGTCTAAGGTGAATACAAACCGCTCCTTTATGTCCGACACGACCTGGTCTCCGAGCTTCTTGGCCTCCTCTGAGAAGGCTTCAAGGACGTAGAAACGGCTCAGAATCCAGGGAAGCCCACTGTCAACTACCGTGACGCATTTTCGCCACCTCTCTCCTCTAGCCTTGGGATCCTTGCCCTGGAGCCGGTTGCTAAATTCCAAGAGAGGGGTTATCTTAGGGTCTTCAACGGTAGAAGCGTAGCCCTGGATAACCTTCCATTTCAAGAACCATTGAACTGTCTCCGTTGGCGTCTCCTTCAAGATCGTGGACAGTTCCTTCATGTAGGACGGCGAGCCTACGATGAGACGGTCAGTTGTAAAATCCTTTGGGCCCAGAGTCGTAATAATGTCGGTGAAGGAAATATCTGGCAGCAAAGAATGAACCTCGTCGATGCTTCGCGGATTGTAATATTTCGTCACATCCTCCTGCGTCTGCGTATCCGGAGTTGCGTTTGCAAGCCTTGTCTCGAAAGTCACGATATCATTAGCCAGACGCAGATATTCGCTGCTTTCGAGAGAGGAGGAACTCTCGTCTTGGCTTGCAGAGCCTCTGAAACTTCCGAGAACCTGCTGTACTACCGCGGTATAGTCCGCCACAGTATTTGTGTTATTGTAATATTCCCTTGCAGGGAGCCCTATCTCGCGAGGAGGAGTGACAAAGATCGTGACAGAGTCCGGGTTCCGATCATCTGGCTTTACAGGAGTCAGAACAGGTACTTGGATGTTAAAATTGGAATTCACGTACAGAAACCCTTAGAGACGTAAGCGCTTCAACTCCGATTTCCATCAGATAAACCACTGCAGCTGTCAGGTTTCCCTTTGTAGCGTCACCAGAAGATTTGCCCGCCGGATAGATCTTTTCAATCTGGGTCAAGATATCGTCCAGGGGCTTTGTACCACGCTCCTTGACGGTGGGCTCATCCACGCAAGCATCATACGCGTCCTTCAGTTTCTGGAAGATCTCGGAATCAGCCGAGGATTCGACTGCAGACTTATACTTGGCAGAAGGCTGCGGAGATTCCAGGACACGACGTAGGAGAGCTTGAGCATTCTCTTCCATGTACGTTCCAGCGAAGATAGATCCCTGGTCGGGACGCATGTCATGGCGTTGTCGCCAACCTCCGCAGACGAACTGATCAAAGTCCGTGCATGGATCGATATTGGCATAGTTGGGATCCAAGTTATACAGGATCTCAGATGCAGCATGTACACACTCGGGTGACTCGCATATAGCGTGTGCGGCGACGTGTGGGGAAGTATCTTTAAAACGTAACCCTTCTCAGAGCCGTCAAGCAAGATATGAGGGCGGATTACGTACCTGAGGAGATATAGTTCTTAACCGAAAGGTAGCCAATGGAAGCAACTACCGTAGCCCACCCCAGGAACGATCCAAGCTTAGACCAGCTTGATCGGTTGGACCTATGGATGTAAAGTCCATGAGAGCCAGGGATACCTCCCGAGTTTCGGTACTGCTTGGGTTCGACGTCTGGGAGGGATTCCCCCAATCTCCACGGAACACTGTGATTGTTTAAGCCATCTTGGTTACTCGAGAGATTAACTTTCCGGATAGACTTACCCTCTCGGCGCCGGTTTCGTCATGATGATATGTCGGTGATGACCTTAACAAAGGCCGCAAGGAGTTGACAACAGAAAGCTATGATTTAGACAAGGAAGAATAAAAACTTGGCATCAATTAGTCACATATAGACCGGATACGATGTACAATGGCATTGAGGTACATCAGTACTTATTGCGAAGACAATGTGTTGTCCGAGGTCCAAAGCAAGCTGGTCATATGATGAGTCAGCCGCCTCGTGCCATGCGCATCACTTGAGCGGTGAGCGCAACGCGCCTCCTGACGCCCTTGCGTCGGAAAAGTTGAAGCTTCACTGGGAGAAATCGAAATGGAAATGAGCATTACGTCACAACTTTTATTCTTTTTTAATTCATGGCTTTGAGGAACAGCAAAACGGAACGATGACGCGCCTCCCGTACAAACGTCCCACGCGTTTCTTGCTTGACGTCGAATCCAAACACGGGCTCTTGATTCGAATAACTGGGCTGGGGGACCGGATTAACCAATATCCAGCGGACCTTACTTTATCATCAGGGAGCTAAAATCAGCTACAAAAATAAAGGGAAAGATGTTCAACGCGTTAGAAACAAGCCCCATTCTAGATGTTGGAATCAGCAGGGAATTGACTTTAAGGAAGTCTACTTTCTTACAATGCTGTCGTCGAAGCTTACTTAGGCTTGCCAGGATCTCTTCGAGTTCTACTATTACAACCGTCCAAGTGACCTTGTACAGAGTACGGATGTACAGTACAGTTGCCAGGGTGGACCCGATCGACTTCTCCGCATGAGGATCGGGCTGCCGTGCGGGGAACCGTCAGCCTGACGCCGCTTCTCCACATCAAGACGAAGTGTACTCCGTCGTTACACGTTCCATGATAATGTTCCACCACCCTCAGCCTTGCTGAGGGGAAAGAAAACAGTGCCTTCTCAGTCATGTCAGGCTTATTGGAGGCATCTCATATCTCATCCAGTCAAACTCCTTCCATCTTTCCCCGCACGAGTATCTTGGAGGAGGGTTGCAGACATCATTTGCCGCGTTTGACAAGTCGCCTGGCTGAAATAGCTTCCACCATCTACCCATCCGTCTGGGTCGTGGTGCTAGACTAATCTGCAGCATGCAGGATCCCGTCCTAGCGGACCGTTTTCTGGAACATGGAGGGGGGAACGGTAGGGCTGTTATCCATGGTGCCATGTGCTCCGATCCCCCATGTCAACGGCAAACCTTAAGGATTAATAATGTTGACGAGTGCTGACGTGAGCGAAAGGCATGCAACCAATAGCGCCACAACGGGATTTGGAATGCCTGCGGCTGCATCCTCGTGTTTCTGTCATTTTTAGCTTTGGCAGCTTGTTCACAAATCGGCTGGGCTTCGGTCTTTGCTCCGTGTGGTCTTTGCAGTTCGAACCCAAATGAGGAAATGCTAGGGTCTAGCTACGAAAACGGCGACTTCGGGGACCTTCCGAGGTCACTGCAATCTAGACCTGTTTCCATTTCCGGGAAATGATTCCTCTCACAGCTTCTCATATTTCTGATGATCAATTGATTTTTACAGCTGTGAACAATTGCAGTGGCTTCCGTGCTGCGCCTTACACTCGGCAACTTTCTCAGTTACTAGTATATCCCGTGATCTAGTAGCGCAGGAGGACCAAGTTATTATGCAGTCTTTGGTTGAGCTTTTCAGGACTTCCACTGCCCATTCCATTTTCCCAAGTGGGAAAATGCACTCCATTCCGTCTTAAAAAAAGTTACATACTAGCTCTCCAGGGTCGATATGCCTGGATACTGTACGCAGTAGTGTCCAGATCAGTACGCTGTCATCGAAGACTAGGTAGTACAAGTGTCTTTGCAACGGAAAGCCGACGGGGATAACGGCAAACCGATAATTCCATCAAGTTGACACCAAATGCTACCTAACTTGCCAACGGTGCTTCTAAATTTGTCATCCTAGAAATTGCAGTCCTAGTAAATTATTAGCATGATCTTGAGTAGACCATCGCCCACTAGTCTCTTCATGGAGTCGGTAGTACATAGTGATAAAGCAGTTCAATAGCCTCGAAATACTATTCCTAATACCGGTTTCGTCTGGGATAATATATCAAAGAATAAGTGATATTATTCTCTATGATTCTCCTCAAGCAAGACAACAAGACACCGCAAAAGTGTGGTGCAGATTGTGCTTGTCTCTGATACACTTCTCTCGGTAGAGCATTCGTAGTCCTTGTGGAATAGATAGGGACATTTAACAAAATGGTTTTGTACTGCTTCACAGGTTTTCCCCTTCGCAATGTCATCATCAGACGGCATAGAGGTCTTCAAGAATTAATACACAACAGAGTCAAATTATGTACATTAATTCTTAATACAAAAGAGATAACGCATATTTAATGGAGCGGATGACTTACCTGCTACCTACCTCCTACCTAATCTAGTAATATGCTTATTGATCAAAGATAGGAATCAAGAAAATACATATCCTTCTTTCTTTTCTCGTTGTTGGGAGTTAATGCTACATAGAAGTACTTTTTTCTTTCTATATTAATTTTGCAATCTAACTTCAGTTGTTCTTAGTCAAGATGTCGCAATGTAGAATTGATATACATATACAATGTGATATGTATAGCTATAAAATACACAGTATGTTGAGACAGATGTGGTATAACTAGTAACTGGTTCATCAGATCTAGTTACCAGTGGCGAGGAGATAGATAGAGTAAATCGGTCTCGTCAATGGATTCGAGGAGTAGAGTAACAACCGGAGTGCAATTGCACTTTGGTATCTTGACTATCAGTTACAACATCCAGAAGATTAAGCTTTAGAGACCTGTAAGATCCAGAATCACTGCAGACAGTGCTGGCTGATGCCCGTCTAATCTTGCACAATCGGTGTTCACATCAGCATTGGTATGGCTCCAGGCCGCTTCCTATCCAAATTCACCAGCCGTCGATTGCTTGACCCATATTCCGTACCGCTGCCAGAAGACAAGCACAGATAATCTCCATGGACGCCATGTCCATGAAGAATAGACACCATGTGACCCGCCGAAGCAGCATCCTACGTCCCCGCCGAACGATGTCTACACCTCCTCCACCACCGTCTCCATTCCCTCGCCCTGTCCGTCCCCCTCTCCATCACCGACTCATCCAGGAACCGCCATCTGGTTCTTTGACACCCTGCCCCGTCCGGCGTCGTTGTCATCATCATCTGTCTTTTCGCCTGCAGCCCTGGCGGACTTCCTGCAACGGACGCTCGGCGCCTAAGCCGTTCTTCGCGGCCAGCTGCAAACATCCCCTTCCGCGCGCACAGGAAGAATGCGACCGCTTCTCGTGAGCAGGACTGACGCTCGCGCTGCATGACGGCTTCGCGACCGGCGCGCATCTGCCCGTCATCAGTCCCTGGCGCCGTTCATCCACGACTGGGCCGTGATCCATTGCGCAATCGTGATGGATGCGCCCGTGCCTGAGATCTCTGCTTGCCTTGTACCGGGGTCGGGACAACAAAACAGTCCCTCATCGGACACATCGGACACTTTCATTTTGCTTCGAAATCGAAAAGATCGAAACACTGATTTGAGATCAAATCAATCAGGGATCGACGCGCTGTCTGGCAGCATATATCATACATCAGTACATTACATAGTTGCGATGGGAGCTCCTCTCTTCTCCAGCCTGCCTTTGTCAACTCAACCTCCACTTCATGGCGGTGGACGCACAAGACACCGAGAAGACCTCCGCGGTCGACGCCGCTGTCAACTCAGATCACAGTGATTCTGCGCCGGCCGAAGAGAAGGGAGAAACACGTCCGCTTCACGGAATCAAATGGGTGCTGGCCGTGTTGGCGATTCTGTCGTCCACCTTCCTCTTTGCCTTGGATACCACAGTGGTATGTAGTAGAATGATAATCATCGGTATAAATCGCAGTCCCAACTCCGTATCTGCTTCTAGGTAGCCGACGTCCAGCCCAAGATCGTCGATCAATTCGGCAGCATGGACAAGTTGCCCTGGCTGGGGTCGGCCTTCGTGCTACCCGCCGCCGCCCTGGTGCTGCCGTGGTCCAAGGCCTACTCGTTCTTCAACATCAAGTGGCTCTACATCGCCCATGTCGTGCTGTTTGAAGCCGGCAGTGCAATCGCGGGGGCCGCGCCCAACATGGACACCCTGATCGTGGGACGGACGGTCGCCGGCATTGGAGGCTGCGGCATGTACATCGGCGGCATGGTCTTCTTCAGCGTGACGACGACCAGCAAGGAGCGCCCGATCTATGTGTCACTGATCACCCCTGTATGGGGGCTGGGGACGGTGTTGGGTCCGATTGTAAGATTCTCTTCCTCCTGACTAGTCACCTGGTTACTAAGAGATCCAGGTTGGAGGCGCATTCGCCGACAGCAGCGCCACCTGGCGATGGGGATTCTACATCAACCTGGTCATCTTCGCCGTCTTCGCGCCGGTCTTCGTCTTCGTGCTGCCGTCGATTGACCTGCAGCCGACGCTGTCGGTCAAGAACAAGCTCAAGCAGTTCGACTGGCTCGGCCTGTTGGTCTTCTGCGGCTGGGTGGTCTCGCTTGTCATGGCCATCTCGTTCGGCGGCAGCGTCTACGCGTGGAACTCGGCCAGCGAGATCATCCTCTGGGTCATGACGGGCGTCCTCCTGGTCGTCTTTGTCCTCACGCAGAAGTTCCACCCGTTCATCGACAAGAAGAACATCCTCTACCCAAGCTACACGCTGACCAACTGGAAGCTGGACATCTTGCAGTTCTCCACCTTGACTGCGGCCGGTGTTGTCTATATTTCCATCTACTACATCCCCCTGATCTTCCAATTCTCGTTCGGCGAGTCTGCCCTGGACGCTGCCGTCCGTCTGCTGCCGTTCGTCTTCATGGTCGTCATCTTCTCACTGCTCAATGGCTTTCTGCTGTCCAAGCTCGGTTATTTCATGCCATGGTATCTGTTTGGTTCAGCCATTGCATTAATTCGCTCCACCTTGATGTGTTAGTTTCATTCATTCTTTTCCTTTTCCTTCCTTTCCTTTTTTTATAAAAAATCTACTCACATCTCAGTCACCGTCAAACCGTCCACCTCGACCTCCGCGATTTACGGATACAGCGTCCTGATCGGAATCGGTGGAGGCAGCTACTTCATGAGCTCCTTTGGCGTGGCACCCGCTGTGGTCGGTCCGACTGAGATCTTTGACGCAATTGGCGTCCTGAGCATTGGGCAAGGACTCGGCATTGTCTTCTTCATCTCCGTCGCGGGCATCATCTTCCAGAACCTCGGCGTCAAGTATGTGCTGCCCTTAGTCCCCGCGGAGTTTGCCACCAACATTCGGCCTCTGCTGGCAGGCACCAGCAGCGCTCTGTTTGATCAGCTCACGGGCGAGCAGCGTGTCAATGTTATTGCCGCCATCATCCGAGCCATGAATCAGACCTTCATCCCGGCCATGGCCGGCGCCGCGTCGAGTTTAATCCTGGCTCCTCTCCTGGGGGTACGTCTTGTAGTCTTCGCGTTTCTGAAGAAAGTCACAATGAAACTGACTGACTGGTGACTTGATTTACAGAAAGGCAAAGTGGGCTAATCTGCCGGCCTCAAGAGCTGTACTACGGAGACTTCGTTCGCGCGCTGAGAAAGGCTGACCGACCTTTCTTTCCTTGGAATCAGGAATGGAAGAGAGACTGGACTGGAATGGAAGGATGGAACACCGTTGGGAAAACAGAATATCGTCTCGGAAGGTTTATCATTGGTATCACCTATCTCAAAGCCCTGGTAGCATAATAAAAAGTAGATGGATCGATAGTTGAACTGACTACGGAGTTGGGCGGGTTTTTTTTATTATTTTGTTTATCTGTTTCTGGGATTTTTTATCTTCCTTTTTGCGTTATCTTATTTTTCTTTTCCATATTTTTTTCTTTCTTCTCTACCTTCATCTCACGTCCTGATGACTTAGAATTTTTTAACTAAATTCTAGGAGACTTGTTTATCTATCTAGATGCTTTTTGGATGTCAAGACCTTTTAATTAAGTACAGTACCTAGCCTTAACTTTTATATAAAATAGGGCTTGATTAATAACTGATTGTCAGGGACCCAGTTTGGGTGGGCAGCAAAGGGGGACCTATCGATATGCAAGTACACAGTAGTAGAAAGCTCAGGTACCTTAACAGTAGCTACACAGTAGGTACTGTAAAGTTACTACTTTATTAGTATGTACTAGTATACTCCGTAGTAGGTAGGGTTACCTAGGTAGTGGTCATCCATCCCGTGTTAGCTAACTTAGCTTGCAAGCCTTGCAAGCCTTGCAGGGAGGGAAAGCATGCCAGCCAGCCAGCACTGCCTGTCTGTACTGGACCAATTTTAGCAATCTATCTGCATTTACAGTACAGTACAGTACATATTATTGTTGAATTGAAGATCTCCCGCGCTGACGGACTACTACTACTACTACTACTACTACTGATAGTCCGATAGGCTATGTACAGTACAGTACAATACCTACGGAGTAGATTCGGACTATCTATCGGACATAACGGACAGACCCGGGGTAGGCTTCGAAGTTCTAGAATAATGCGGACGAAGCCGGCATGGCTCACCTAGCCCTAGCTTCTCCAATACATATGGGTCGTTATGTGCGGAGTATGGTATGTATGATTGGGGGGGG
>Ga0207748_1000144_pt1 | contig 73379 bp, 67 predicted proteins | sample HigsolmetaGSP13D_FD_184841 | JGI IMG/M metagenome (GOLD analysis project Ga0207748, IMG submission 184841) | High solid enriched microbial communities from the Joint BioEnergy Institute, USA - SP1-3-D (SPAdes) | ecosystem: Engineered > Bioreactor > SSF (Solid state fermentation) > Aerobic >...
GGTTGAAAAAAAAAAAAAAAAAATCAAAGACATGCCACCTCGAACCAAAGCCTTGGAATGTCAATTCAAACAGTAACTTGCTAAGACTGTACAGTACGGTCGAGGTAAAAGTCTGACCTAGATTGAGTCTACACCTGCACTGTACATCGACAGCGATACAGGGAACCTCCAATGTTGGATACGCGCCATATCAGCAAACAACCAGTGAGCTATGCAGCGCTATGATAGCTTACAAGGCTGCAGGACCGTCTCGACAGGCTTGCCCCGTTTCGACGTCAACTGACCCTGCAGAGCGGTTATCAGGACATCCAAGATTCTGGAACTAATGAAGCTGCTGAGAGCTCCACATTATTGATCAACAAGGGATACCCACTGAAAACACCAGTGTCTCTCCAATCACCGAGTAGACTCGTCCCGCTCCTGCAATCACCCAAACACATGGTCTGAAATGCAATCAGTGCCATGAACATGCTACCACGTTGTTCGATAATGCCCGGTCTGCATAGGTGCCTGGTATAAGAAGAGATCGCTACTTATATCGTCCCTCGGGGATTTCGGACCCAACGTGGCGTGTTCACGCCTGTTAGAGCTGCAGTTTTATGATCCCTGCATGGACTCTGGATCCAACGCAACTCTATCGAACTCGCAAGAGCATCCCTCGAGGGTCAGTCACCACTCACCGCTGGCACAGATACTGCAGAAAGATGACTCTTCATTGTCTCTGCCGGCGTCCTGATGCCTGGGGCAGCCAGCGTCACGTGGGCGGAAGCCGGCTTCTTGCATGTGAATGTTTGCGGTGACCAACGCAGCCCGACGTCGCTGCACTCTTTTTATTCTCAAAAACAACATCGGGTTTAACGTACATATATTATATTTTTTGGGAGCCGCATAGTTGCGGCATTCTCTTTTTGTTCCTGTTTTGCCTGCCGTTCTCCCACAGTTTTCTTTCTACCAGCTACATCGCGCATATGGGGAAGCTCTTGTGACTGCAGCACTTCCACACCTCTCTGTGATAATCGCAATCAGCAATGGAGAAATTCTCCCAGTTTCGGGATAGAGGTCTGCGTTTTCATTGCGAGTGGCCGTCGGCATCTTGACTGACTGTCTACGTTCCAGGCTCGGGCATCGCTCCCTTTCTCCCGATTCCCGCGCAACCGTCCCGCCTCCAGCTCCCGCTGCACATATTCCTTTTCTGCTTCCGGCTTCCTCTATTCATAGCGGTCTGCCTGAGCTATTTCCTCGTGCTGCAATGGCTCCCAATTGGGTCGCTGGGCAAGAAGGCCTCGCTCTGGTGCATACTGGGCGTGCCCAGTATTTGGTGGATTGACCTGCAGATCGATGGGGTCCGGAAAGGGTATCTCTATGGCTTGCGGAACATAATCTGTATCAGAATCTCAGAGTTCTGACCGGCGTCGCAGGTCGCTGGCGAAACAGCGAAAGGACCGTCTACCCGGTCCGGGTTCGATCATCGCATCCTCCTTCACGTCGCCCATCGATGCGGTCTACCTTGCTGCCATCTTTGACCCCATCTTCGTCGCGTCGTACCCATCCACCAGTCAGGTGGAACAGATATCATTATACCAAGCAATTCTGCGCTCTTTCTCGTTCCCCCAAGTAGACCCGCCCCCAGGGGCGCGCATGGTGGACATCTCCAAGCTCCTGGAGAAGTATCCCAACCGTCCCATCGCCATGTTTCCGGAATGTACCACCACCAATGGCCGGGGCATTCTTCCCCTCAGTGTTTCTCTCTTGGATGTCCCATCGAAGACCAAGATCTATCCCGTCAGCGTGCGTTACACCCCGGCAGACGTGACGACCCCAATCCCGAGAAGTTACACCACCTTCCTCTGGAATCTCCTGAGTAAACCAACGCACTGCATCCGTGTCAGAATCGCTGAGGCAGTCAGTGGATGCGGAGATGTTGGCGCCGCATCGCCAGCCCTGAAGGAAGGCCAAGCGAACGGCCTCCCAGCAAATGATTACGGCGTATCTTTGACGCGCGAGCAGAAGGCGCTGCTGGACCACGTCGGAGAGGCACTTGCGCGGCTGGGAAGGGTGAAGAGAGTCGGTCTGGGAGTGAAGGAGAAGCAGGATTTCGTCAGGATGTGGACGAAGGGGAAACGAAGGCAATGAAACCAAAATGACATTTCATGATGCGACAGAAGCTTTTTTTTTGAAGCTCCGTTTGGATTGAGTTTGGAGCTCGAACCGGCTTTCGGAAAAGCTTGGATCTGGGCTTTATTTTGTGTTCCCTTCAGTTGTCCATATTCCATAGTTGGGTCGATGCTCTCCTGTCGTTGATGACGCCTTTTTGGTCTACTAGACGTCCGTTTAGACGACTAATCATCATTACTAGGCTGTTATCTTTCGCCTATCAATGGTGTTGAACCCTACCTCACGGCTGGTAGCGAGACCGCGGATCATCCTTCACCTTTTACAGCATTAAAGACAGAAGATTTGCCTAGGTTTATCTGGAGAAACAACGGACGGACACAAAAAGGTTTCTGCAAGCGCTTGTTGACCGTCTTCACCTTCCAAGATCCAATTCAATAGAACTCAGTATGCGACGGTGTCTAACCCAACCTAGAGTGCTGCGTAATTCTCAGGTTATGTCGAGCCAGTACCTGGGATAAGAATTTCTATACCAAAACAGGGAATTCACCGTGCCTTCAAGGGTGTGCCCTCCTAGGGCTTCGTCTCCGACTCCCGCGGGTGTTTTCTCGCGACAGATAGGGCCGAGTACTTTGAAGTCGGCGAAATAGTGCCCGTTGACCGACAGGGAGGGCTGCCACCTGCTTTCTGAGGACATGGCCTCATCTCCGGACCGCAGAAAGTGTCAGTTGATTTGGCGGTTGATCCGGTCAAAGGCATCACATGAATCCGGGGGCCTTGGGGTACAGACCCCTGCAGGACTTTTTCTGCAGACAGAGTAGTCCTCCCGGCAGTTCTCGTGGCCTTTATAACAACCCTGTATTAAGGTGCTTACTCCACTCATTCGGCAGTTCCCCCCGCACTCAGCGTGATGCTCACCATTCTGTTTCTGTTCTTGATTTTGCACATGTCAGGAGCTACAATTGAGATCCGCCTTCCCCATAGGCCCTATCAACTTCATCAGTGCAGATCCCATCGTTCCTCAGTTTGTGTTAATCTACGACTCATACGCGGAGCAAGCCGGGACCGCATCATTATCACGAGGCAGATACTCTGCTGGGCGGTAAAGAGAGCTCCCTCGGCTGAGAATTCTCCACCTCTCATGGACTATTAATGCGGGGTATCGAACGCTTTTCAGTTTTTCCCCGCTGTATGTGAATCGTCACTTGAACATAACCGGATCTACTTCGGAGACACCCCTGCATTGCCGAGAAGTTTGTATGCAGCTCGGGAAAGATGCTGCCACATAGATAGCCCGATGGCAATATGCTCTCATCGCTCTTGATTTACAGAACCGATATTTCTCCGGCGGGGCATGGAGTATTCTGTATATCACCCAGAGATCGGGCATATAAGGATGGTTTATTTTCTACAGACCGACTAAGGTCTCCAGCTCTAGGATCCGTCTGGCCTGAGAGATTGATTGCTCTTTCACGTCATGGCTCTTCCAAAGGCTCTCGTGCTTTCCGGTCTCCTGGTTGTGTCTCGGCTGCTGCAGGGTGTAGACGGTATATCGCTCTCTGTTTCGAAAGATGGAGGGAATGCTTCGAGTCCCATCCTATACGGATTTATGTTCGAGGTATATGGTCATGTTATACCATTCATTGTCTTCCGTTTTATTAAAAAGTTTATAGGATATCAACCACTCCGGGGACGGCGGGATCCATGCTCAGCTGCTGCGCAACAACGGATTCCAAGGAGACAACCCCGGCTTAACAGCCTATGGAGCGGTTGGAAACGTGGAATTAGCAGTCGACACAGCCAACCCGCTCTCAACGGCAATCACCTCCTCTCTCAAGGTCAGCGTTCCGTCCGGGACCACTGGCAAGGTCGGTTTCCTGAACGAAGGCTACTGGGGAATCCCCGTGAACGGAGACACATACCACAATTATTTCTGGATCAAGGGAGACTATAATGGTACCGTCACCCTACAGCTTGTCGGCGCCTCGTCGGGAACAGTATACGCTTCAAAGGACTTGCACGTTGAGAGCACCGCGGACGACTGGACGTACCACGAAACCTCGTACGGCTCTACTGCCGCGCCGGACGGGAACAATGTTTGGCAACTTCTCTTTGACGGCTCCGCGGTGGCTGGCAGCGCCTTGTACTTTGATCTTGTCCAGCTTTTCCCGGTTACGTTCCACAACAGGTTTGCACTCCATTTGAATATCTGCTTGTTCTTTGCTCATGCCATTCCAGACCCAATGGCCTAAGACCGGAGATTGCGAACGCTCTGGTGGATGTTCAAGGATCCTTCCTTCGGTTCCCAGGGGGTAATAACCTGTGAGTCGTCACCTCACCTAGCTGGAATGTCCGCGACCAGAACTGACACATATAAAGTGAGGGTTATAACGTGGCTAATCGCTGGATCTGGAACAATACAATCGGTCCTCTAGAGTCGAGACCAGGCCATCAGGGTGCTTGGGGATATCCTAACACAGACGCCTTAGGTAAGCGTGCGATTATAATTGAAGTGAAAAAGAGAAGATAACGAGTGGTACACTAACTGGTCCTAGGTCTTTTGGAATACCTGTTGTGGTGCGAGGATATGAATTTGACACCCGTTCTAGGGGTCTGGGCCGGCTTGGACCTCTCGGGGGGTGTCATTACCGGATCAGCCCTTGAGCCATATATCCAGCAGGCCCTCGACGAAATTGAGGTACCTGAGTGGCTCAGACACGTCATCTTTTCATGATCGATTGCTGATATACATTTGCAGTATGTCCGCGGCTCCACAGATACCCCGTACGGAGCCCTCCGTGCAAAACACGGGCATCCTGAACCGTTCACGCTCACCCATGTCGAAATCGGAAACGAAGACGACCTCAACGGCGGCTGCAGTTCATACCCGGCGCGATTCACGGCCTTCTACAACGCCATCCACGGAGCATACCCGGACATCAACATCATCGCCAGCACGCGGAACGACAACTGCCTGCCGAGCCCGAAGCTCGACGGGATGTGGATGGACCAGCACCACTACCTCACTCCGGACCAGTTCGTCGCGCTCTTCAACGAGTTTGACCACGTGGACCGCAGCCATCCGGTCTTCGTGGGCGAGTATGCCGTCACGAGGACCAACAGCGGCGGCAGCATGTCGTTCCCGAACATGATCGGGTCTGTCGGCGAAGCGGTGTATATGATCGGTCTGGAGAGGAACAGCGACGTGGTGCTGATGGCGGCGTACGCGCCTCTGTTGCAGCATTTCAACTCTACGCAGTGGACCGTGAGTCTTCCATCTTGAATATATAGATAGGGTCAGAACCTGTTTGCTGACACGACATTTAGCCCGATCTGATCGGCTACGACTCCGACCCTGGTAGCCTGACCCTGTCCACCAGCTACTACGTGCAGCAGATGTTCTCCAGGAACCGTGGAGACACTATCCTCCCGGTGACATCTGACTCGAACTTTGGTCCTGGTGAGAGAGTCCCATCGACAAACCACATTCACTTCCTCCTTCCTATTTCATGTGTACCTCTCAACAATCCACACTGTACTGCATACACTAACATAAGATGACCTGGCAACCAGTCTACTGGGTCGCCTCCCTCCGCGCCAGCGACATGACCTACTTCGTCAAGCTCGCCAACTACGGCTCCTCGGCGCAGACCGTGGACGTCACGATCGACGGCACGACGACGGGCGCGCTGACGGTGCTGTCCGGGGCGGAGGACGCGTCGAACTACCCGTACGAGGCGAACGTTGTGCCCGTGGAGTCGGCCGTCACAGCGTCTCAGGGGACGTTCTCGCTCCAGTTGCCGGCGTGGTCGGTTGCGGTGTTGAAGGTGAATTGATTAGTACCAATTAACTGTTGCGGTACTCGAAGGCGCAGAAGGTAGTTTATATATATGTACATATGAGTTAGTGCCTAATGTACATATATAGCAAACAGCGCGATATACAGCCAGTCTCAGTTTGTGTGCTGTGCAGTGGCTATCAGACAAGGAACCACTCACCGCCGACTGCAGCCACAGAATAGATTAAAAAAAATAAAACACCTATGTATCTGAGATTTCTCCACTGAAAAGTCGTCAATACCTAGTACTTACTTAGCTCCCTTTTGTATATTTATGTACAGTACATCTTAGGTGTTCACCAACCTTTCATCCTCATCTGCCACTTTCACTGGAACTACTCCTCGCTGGAGTTTGGAGCATATACTTACCCTTATATACCACATTAGAGCAGGAACGAGTACATGCGGCCATAGGGTGTGGAAAACAGGGCTTCCCGTCCGCTCAGCCGTACTTAAGCCACACGCCGGCCGGTTAGTAGTTGGGTGGGTGACCACCAGCGAATCCCGGCTGCTGCATGTTTTTCATTTTTCATTCTTTTCATAAAATGTTTGTTTTCTACTCTTGAATATTGTGAGTTTTGATTTTTATTGGTGTTGATCTGGATTGATTGCAAGGGTGGGCAAGTGAGGGAGTGGAAGTTGTTGCTAGGTGGATGTATGTATGTAGAATTAGAGTTAGTCAATCCATTTCTGCCTTCTCTGCCGGTGCGATTGCTGACTATACTCTGTACAGCAAAACAGGTAGTTATCTGGGGGGGATCACCACAGTCTGGTCTGTAGCCTGCATGGGTACCTCTCATTAATTGGGTACGGCTCGTTCCACCACACATGGCCTTAAGGAGGCTCCTTAAGGCTTTCACATCAGTATATGCTGGTATTCTTCGAGAATCTCATCCGATAAAAAAAACAACGTGATAAGTCTGGCTGCACGTTCGGTTTTTGCAAAGAATTTCTTCTTCGGAAAGTATCCCCTTGCATAGGATCTCCCATGCCTCGTGGCACAATAGCGTCGACCAGATACGGAGGGATCAGATATGGTGGTGTGAGGGACCGTTGAGGATGTACTGGAAGGTCTTTGGAATTCCATGGAAGAGAGGTATGACAGAGGTATAACAAAGGATGTGGGAGAGAATACGGTAGAGGTACAGCCCGAAGCTCCTAGACTCCGAGTTCATCACCTGTCAATAGAAACGATAAAAACAAGACCAGCTTCTAGCTGGTCTTCCCGGAGTGGATTACGCAGACCTATACTGCCTGTTTACATTCGAGAGTAGAGATTAGCGTACTATAACTTCTCACTTGTTCATCAGAGCTACAAGGGAAAAAAAAAATCCCCTGGTGCCACAGTAATATTGAACAATTGCTGCACCGGGTCCACAGTCTTCAAGAACAGGTGAAAACGCTTTCTGGAACGGTGGACACCTTAGTCGCACCAGATGCAGCACGGTCTTCCGGGCCTAAAATTGAGCTTTTTCAGCATCCGGTAGCCAACGCAGAGCGGGAAAAGGCCTCTTCAGCCCCGAAGCTATCTTTCCATGGCCAAACTACTTCAGCTTTCAGTTTCGGCATCGCTAGGCAGAGCCTACAGACCAGAGGCACCACCGATCTTGGCGATGAAGGCAACGTCACGCAAGAACCGTCTCCCATGCCTTCCCCTTCCCTGTCACCTCAAACATTTGAATATCAGCAATCCATCGACCCGCTCTGGGCGATAAGCAAGAAGGAAGCATTGCGACTATGTCGCGTGTACAAGGAAGAGATGGGAATAATGTATCCTGTCCTCGAGCTTGAGCAAACCATAAGCCACGTTAATGCACTGTACACGCATATGAGGACACCGTCCCTGTCCCGGCCTTCTCAAAATTCGTCTGATGCAGAGACACCCGACGATGACGACATAGATATTCTGAACCTAGTATTCGCCTGCGCGTTGACCGCTGAGGAGAGCGGCCACAGTGAACTTGGGATGAGGATCTTCAACAATGTCCGAAACGTTGCAAGTGATTCCATATGGATGCCCCCTGATATCAAAGAGCGATATTCCTAACGCTCATGGTGACTGGATGCTCATCTACCAGCCGGTCTTACATACAGCTGCGCAGATGATGCGGAATCCTGTTAAGTCAATGAGGGCCGTGGAAATCGCCAAGGATACGATCCAGTTCATTACACAATTAAATAAGACTTCCGACATCTACCAGCTTCAGCAGGTTGCCTTCAACTGGTTCCTCGTTTCCGCTGTTGCCGTTCTGTTTCTTGCCGTGGCCCATGCTCCAGCTCCATTCAACAACCAGTGCAAGGATGAGTTCTACATGGCGCTTGGGCCCGCCAAAGGCTTCTCGATGAAATCCTACATCTCACAGCGTCTTTGGAAATCTATAAGAAGTCTCCGACTCTCCCCTCAGATAGGACTTCGGAAAAATCGCCATACGCCAACCGACTGTAGCGCAACCACAAATGGACGAGCACTCGATGGCTCTAGAGCCGTCAATTCACAGGAGCCTGTTCGTAATCCAGACCCCCAAGACGAGTTTCTCGTCGATGGAACGCAGATGAGCCGCGAACTCGTGGACTGGTTTGAAGCAATAGGTGAGGCAGGAAACCTCAACAGACGTCCCGAACTTGTTCAACATGGAATCGTTGGACTCAAGTAAGAGTTATGTGTCTGGATATGGTAGTGAACTTGCTAGTATTCTGAGAGACTGTTTTGAGCCCGTTGCAGCCTGTTAGCCCAATAAAAATCTCGCTGGTATTTGAAGATGAATTGGGCTGGAGGGCAATATAAACAAATACTACGTGTAGTCTTCATAGCCATTTTCCAGGAAGAGCCAGGCTCCGGATGATAGCTGCGGGGGGAAAGAAAAGGAGGAAATAAAGATCCTTGGCATAAGGGACCGCGGCGCAAGCGAGAACTTGTTCCGCGCGTATGTTAGACTTCCATTATTGACGAAAGAGCAGGCTCGTTGCCGGGCAGTCGGGCGAATTCCCCAGATTTCCCCAGATTTATTATTACCCCGCACAATCGCGGAATCATCAGTCCTCAAATCCGCGCCTGGTCTGTTCACCGTCGGAACAAGTCCGAGTTGCACACCTTGAGTGTCCGCATCCAAGCAACGGAAGGCATTAACCACTCCACTTTACATGCATTGAATAACATGCGCGAAATGCTCTCCGAAAGGATTTATCGCGTTGCCTTCATGATGTTGAGATATCAGGTGCCAAAGCAAAATATTATCGGAGCAGCCCTAATGTTTCCCCGTCTCGTTATATCTTAGATACTGGTTTCTTCTTCTAATCGTTGGGAATGAAAGCCTTATCCCGTAGATGAACTGCTCTGTATGTACACTTTGAGTGGAAGCCAAGGAACACATCTACTTGCTTGATCCAATACTGAAAGCTAGTGACGCTTCAAGGATCACACCCGGAATATCTCAATACATACTCTCCTAGCGACGCCCCTTGTACGAGAGCAGCATAGCAACGGCCCCATGACGCACGACTGCCTGTACATGTGCCCTGGGAGCTCGGTACGTCTCAGGGACTTTGTGAATGTTCGGTATACGGAGCGAGATGAAGGACTTTTGCCAAATACATCAACCCATGTTTATCTTTCTGTGTCCTTTTTTTTGTACGCGGGTGATTTTTTCGGAGAGGTATCTTAGCTATGAAAGATGTATCTATATATTTTGACAGCGGAACTTAACTAGCTTATGGTTGTTAGGCATTATGTAAAAGGGTTCATTCGATGACGACAATTCTGAATATCATTCAAAGAAGCTTGCTCGCTCCCACGAGGCATATAGCTACATTCAGTCAGCCGGCCTTCGGAGGGGTAAAAAAGATACTATAAAGGGGAACTGGTCGCGATTTCATTCCCGGATCTTAAAATACTTCACCATGCGAGGTCTCCGGAAAGCCTGTTATATTGTTCTACGTACACGTTCTGCATAGCACTTTTGTGTTCGACATGGGAAGCGTTATTTCGGTGATTCGCTCTCGGTTCCGAGGATGTGATTCCACACGGCGCTTCTCAAAAACTGGAACAATCAATGATAGCCGTTTGACATGGTTATGAACGCACCGTCAAGATGGCAGTTCTTTCTTCACATGGATCAGTCAGGTTCGAACTTCTCCAATCAATTGTATAGACAACATCGACCTTCCCTGCCTTCTGAGTTGACAGAATTAGCCTGCAAGTGCTGTCGGGGGGGATTGATGACTCCTGCCTGAGATAAACTGGGATAATTGAAAGAGGCGACAAAGTCCACCAATGGTCGTTCCCTGATTAGTTCAACAACAGCCTGATGCTTTACTTATCCTCTTCTCTTCCATTCTTGCATGTTAGCCCTGTTTAATGGAGCGGTCTTGGACCATAGGTCCGCTGCAGGGTCTACTATGCCTGTATCCGGAGTCTCATTCAGTTCCCTAAAAGGGATGTACTCATTTCTTTATTAGGACTGGTTTGGGATCTCGCGTCGCAGTCAGATCTATGACAAAGATCAAAGAATCGTACACTGTTCAAAGGAGGGAATCATCTAGAATCATGGCTCTGAAGTCTTCTAGGAGTAAGTCTTCCTTCGCTCACCCACTCTCTATGCTTTTACCTCAGGCGATCAGTTCAATCTCAATAGCTCTGTTCATCCCAAAGTACGAAGATTCATTATATCGTTCACCGTCAACCTAGAGTCATCAGTGAGATAGCAGGATATTGATTTTACCCAGCACCTCGACACTGTCGTTGCCATGTCTAACCCAAAACCGACGCCTGAAGCTGTCCGTGAGGCTGCACATGCAAGCAGAAGGATGCTTCAGTCACAAGCCTGACACATGCATGGTTCATGGCAACTCTCAAGTCTTCGATAACTAGGTTCACTGCAAACAACGCGGCTTCTCTCAACAGAACCTTTGAAAAGCATGCACGCTAATTGAATCCTCCGTGGTGCCAGAATAACACGATAAAATTGCATGGACCGAAAATGTTATGCATCCAAGATCTAACATCTAGAGGGAGTACTGTCTTTCATCGTTCATTGACTTGGAGGAAAGGGAAGCCAGTAACCTGGCCTCCACTCTGCCAGTGAAAAATCGCTCATCGTCTTTCTCAACTGAACCGTCGCACAATTCATACTCTCCTTTGCGTATCGAGTCTCGGACTTTCCTTTGATGTGCCCTGTAGGGTTCCGTGCCAACGCTTACTCCTGCGATCACATCAAAATGGTATCGTCCGGCCAGAAGCGCGACAACAACATTCAGGGGATCCATGGGGGTCCGGTCTGTTTCGCTGCTGTCGCGTTGCGGTTCCACAAGGTAGTACATTTCCTCCCTGATATCTTCGTATCGCCCTTGAAATTCGGCCGGAGGGGAGGACCAACCCCTGTTGACAAGCACGTCCACTGGCTTCTGGACATCGTCCACTACGATGTGGACGTCAAACAACGCCGTCGGGACTCCATAGTATGCCACAGCATCTTCAGCCCAGATGTAGCCCGGTATCCCGCTTTCTTTGAGGACGCGACAGGCCGCATGTCTTGGGATGGACCACGGATCATCGCAGCCGTTCTTGGCATAGAGGTCACGGAGCCATTCTTCAATGGATGGCGTTTGAATCTCCGAAGAAACAGAGGGTTTATCGACTTCGCTTGTCATTGGTAGCTCACAGAGAGCGAACAAAATGAAAGAAAAAAAATACTCAAATATTGTTGAGTCACAGAATCAGAGAATTCCGCCCAGTGTACAGCCTTGATATCTGTGCTTTGAGCTGTAGAGTGGGAAGGCAGAAACCCAAGTGTGAGATGTAACTAGATTGATTGATTCTAGATTGGGTAGGCTGATAGTCTCTATCAAGCCTTTCTGCTTCATTATGTATATGGAATCTGTTTCCATTCCATGGCACAGGCTATCTATATATATCAAGGAAAGCAAAGCAAAAAAAAAAGGCCCATGCACAGTTATTATGCAAATACTTCAACAGAAACAAAACATATAAAAGTAGAAGAAAAAGGAGAAGAAGAAACAAAAGAAAACAAAACAAAAAAAACCCCTGCATCACAGCATAGCACAATAGACCTTAGCTTTCATATGCAATGGCCCTTCCAAAGGACCGGGATGGATCCAATCCATCCATCATCATCCTTGGTTTTAGGCAGTGTGCATACATACATACATTACAGGTACATGTACATACAGGAGGAGGAGGCAGAGGCCGAGAGACGCATTGTCACAACAGAGTAGCTAGGCATTGTATGTATGTACAGTACATGTAAATAAATAAAGCAGTGCTATTATGCCAACAACTAAAGACAATTAATCGATCAAGCAAGCAACCAGACTTGAGGAGTACATACATACAGTACAAGACACAGGGTTCCGTTCAGCCCCTGTTTACATTCATACATCTCTAATCGGGTATCTCACACGGGGTATCTACCTCCCTTTCCCAATCAAACCATTACACGAGAAGTAATAGTACACAGGCTCACCCTCACATCCCCCGCATCGCGTTCCTCGCCAGGATCTCGATGCGGCGCGCATACAGATCCATCGCGTGCATGAGCGGGTCGCCGAAGACGAGGCCGCGCAGCTCCTCGTCGGTCGTGGTGCATGCTTCGATTTCCTCCTCCTCCTCTTCTTCCGCCTCCTGTTCTTCCGTGGGAGCCAGTGACGAGTATGTTGGATGTGTCCGTGGATGGAAGGATCGTCTGCGTCTCGACGCCGACGCAGGGGTCCGTAGCACGACGAGCCGTCCGGCCGCGGAGAGGGTCGAGGGGGGAAGTTTCCACGTTGGCCGGGCGTGTTTTCGTCTTCTGTTATCCTTATATCGGTCATACACCCATCGATTCACATAAGAGCCTAAAAGGCTATCAAGCGGACCCAGCGGGGACGACGACGACGACGACGACGACGACGACGACGACCCCGGAGCCGGCGCAACGTACAACTCCAGCAGGGACCGGACATACGCCTTGTCCGCCCGCGGAACGGGATCGCCCTCATTGATGACGGACAGGAAGATCGACTTGCGGTACGCCGGCGACGGCTGCTTCTGCAGCGGCAGCAGGGAGACGGGCGGCGCGCCGAACGTCACGCAGTGTACGCGCCGGAAGAACCCGCGCAGGTGCGTCAGCTCCGAGTGCACCGTGTCGGAGAGCATGTGGGAGTAGAGCAGGCTGGCGACGGCGCCGCCGGCGGAGTGGCCCGTGATGAGCAGCGCGGAAGAGGCGCGGTTGGGGTCCTCGCGGAGGAGGCTCCGCAGGCGCTCCGCGACGGGGTGCACCATCCTGCGCGCGACGGACAGGAAGCCGGCGTGGCAGAGGTTGCCCGGGTCGTCGAGGAAGCCCTCCGGGGAGGTCGGCTCCGTGTGGACGTTGACGGTCCAGTCGCGGAAGCTCTGGGTGCCGCGGATGGCGAAGACGATGGTGTCCATGTCGTCGATGGGGACGGACCGGATGACCATGGCCTTGGTGCCGGTGCGCCAGTCGGGGTCGACGTGGAAGGCTCGTTCAGCGCCGGTGGGCGTGTCATACACGCGGCGGGAGTACTGCGCGGCGAGGCAGAGGAGGGGGTATGTGGAGAGGTGACTGCGTGGATCACGTCAGCGCCGGTTTCACCGCACATGCTCCGTCAACATGCGTGTGTGTTTGCGTACACTCTCAACGGCGGAAGATCAGGAGGAAACCGGGAATTCGCATAGAGATAGACTTTGGAGAAATAATTCGTGGACGTCGACCTGCGTGCGGGATCTGGTCGAATCGACCGCTCAACATCCCGTCCATCTTCTTCGCGCAGCGACGGTTGTGTACAAGTGACGGCTATCCCGGTCAGAACAACCTCCACATCACGTATTCCTACACCCGGAGGTAGGCCGGTCAACTCGGAGTACCGTACTCACCCAGCTCTTTCTCCCCGCCACGGAACACGCCCCCATCCATGGACGTGATGACCTCATCCAGCTTCCTCGAAACAGCATCATACACCCCCGTGCCCTCCTTTCCACCGTCGGTCCCTTCCGCCCGATCCACGCACGACTGCCACGGACTCCGCGACGAGCCACATGCGTGAGCAGGCGGAGGAGGCGTCTGCGGGGTCGGGACGGAGAGGCGCGGCGCCGACGCGATGTTGTTGTTGGGATCCGGGCAGAGGACGTTAGGGCTCGGCGCGGGCGCGACGGGCACCGGGCCGTACCCGGACGGGCTCTGGCTCTGGGTCCGGGGAACGCGGTACGTCGACTGCGAGGAAGTGGCCGGTAAATCGCACGTTGAATGATATGCCGCAGGTGGAGGTCCGTACGGAAGAAAAGGAACGGGACCTGGGGCGACAGCCGGACCCTGACCCAGCGGCACCGGAGGAGCAGGAGGATAGGGTGAAGTCTCCGTCCGGCGCCGCTTGCGACCAAACAGCGGCATGGCGAAAAGCCTGTTCTCGTCCAGATCAGTCGAAAATCCCACCAAGCAGAGTGTTGAGGCTTTATAAACTATCCGCCGCAGCTCTCACGTAACCAGGTCCCTACCTACCCACCAACCTAGGCAGGTACGCAGCTGCTCAGCCTCGTTCTTCACGCAGACCCGGGCCGGGCCGGTCTAAGCCATCCATCGCCCTCCCGAGGTCGCCAATCGAGTCCACGGGAAACCCATGACTGATGGCCGGGATCATCGGACGGTGCAGCGGGGCACCGGACCGGGCCAGGCAGAACAGAACAGGTTCTTATTATGGGATGCATCTGAGTCATTGTGATTCTTATTCGCGAGTTGTCCGTTCGGTCCGGTCGGGACTTGGGTCGCTGACAGCTGCAGGTGTCGGCGACCATCAGGCCGGAGCGCGTGTGTGTGTGTGTGTGCAGCGTGCTGCATGCATGCACATCATCGGATCAGCTGCGCAGCAAGCAGACGCACCAATAATGAAGCTTCAGGACATATGTACAGAGTAGGAGTTACTCTGCAGTGATCTACTCGGATAGCACAGGAGGGATGCTTGGCCCATGCCGGACAGAGCATACCGTCCACACAGCCTTGTTGTGTAAGACTGCCAGGCCAGGAGTAAAGGAACGGCAACGACTCCGTACACTCCACGCGATGTTACTTGTTTGTTTGACCAGGGAGACAAAGCACGGCGATCAAGGGCTACTCTGTCCAGAACCGTAAATATGATCCCTTGTAGTGTCCTGGTCTGGATCGAGTTATAAGATTGATCAAAAAAAAAAGATCGATCCCACGATACGACTCCATGTCTACAAGCTTACCGGTGCTGTTCCGCACCGGAACCAAAATCAGTTCCCAAGAGACGCAGGCATGTCAAAAGACCCGGTCCCTATGGGGCTATGTCCTGATGGATAGGATAGGCGTGATACACGCACGACATCACGCGATCTTTCAGCTTGCATATACCGCACCGGATAAGATATCAGGTCACCTCGCTTTAGCTCTGTCAAGTATTACAGAAGTTAGCGAGGAGCACACATGGGTGGGACCAAGGTTCCTCTTTTTTTTGTTCTTGATCTTGTTGCTTTTGACACTGGCTTGCATGCAATGGCATGAATCTCACACTCGCTCCGACTCGACCTCGCCTCCTGCCCCAGACACATAGATGAAAACAGGTATCACATACAATACGAAGAAACCATGCCTTTTTTTTCTTCTTTTCTGCTACCCGGAATGATAGATAGTCACATCCGGCAGGAGATAGACTATTTTTCTATACATGACGTTTTCCGGTTATTGTCGCTAGTTTACAGCGTCAGTGATGCAGCCGTGGCTGGCGTCCGTGACGTTTCTGTATGCGGACAAAGCGGTTAGCAAACAGTCTTCTATGATCATATGAAAAGGGGGGAAAAAAAAGGCGGAGGGACTCACCTGGCGTATTTGCCCAACGTCCCCCTCATGGTCAGGCCGGTCGGCGGCAGCGTGCCGGCCTCCTTCCGGGCCTCCCACTCCTTCCGTCTCTCCGCAAGGACGTCCTCGCTGACCTCGAGGTCGATGACCCGCTTCTCGGCGTCGATGGTGATGGTGTCGCCGTCCTGGACCAGCGCGATGGGTCCGCCCACCGCAGCCTCGGGGACGATGTGTCCGATCAGGAAACCGTGCGAGCCGCCGGAGAAACGGCCGTCGGTGATGAGGGCGACGGAGGATCCGAGACCCGCGCCCATCAGGGCGGAAGAGGGCTTGAGCATTTCTACATTGGGTCAGCAAGGCAGATCTCTAGATCACGGTAGAAGCTGCAGGATGGAACATACCCGGCATGCCGGGACCGCCCTTCGGTCCGGTGTACCGGATAACGACAACGGTCTTCTCCTCCTTCTTGATCTCTCCGCGCTCCAGCGCCGCGATGAAGTCGTCCTCCGCGTCAAAGACACGCGCCTTGCCCGTGAACCGCGTGCCCTCCTTTCCGGTGATCTTGCCGACGCTGCCACCGGGGGCCAGGCTGCCGCGCAGGATCTGGATGTGGCCGGTCTTCTTGATCGGGTTGGAGAGCGGGCGGATGATCTTCTGGTCCGCGGGGAAGTCGGGCGCCTTCTCGAGGTTCTTGGCCAGCGTCTCACCGGTGACGGTGATGCCGGAGCCGTCGATCAGGCCCTCCTTGAGCAGGAACTTGAGCAGGGCCGGGGTGCCGCCGATCCTGTGCAGGTCCGCCATGACGTACTTGCCAGACGGCTTCAGGTCGGCCAGGTATGGGGTGCGGTCGGAGACGGCCTGGAAGTCGTCGATGGTCAGCTTGACGCCGACGGAGTCGGCGATGGCGATGAGGTGCAGCACGGCGTTGGTCGAGCCGCCCGTGATGTTCACGACCACCATGGCGTTCTCGAAGGCGGTGCGGGTCAGGATGTCCTTGGGCCGGATATCCTCGACGAGCAGCCTCTTGATCGCCTCACCGGCAGCCAAGCACTCAAGCTGTTTTTCCTTGGACTCGGCCGGGCTGGACGACGAGCCGGGGAGAGTCATACCCATGACCTCGATGGCGGTGGCCATGGTGTTCGCGGTGTACATACCACCGCAGGCACCGCCACCGGGGCAGGCGTGGCGGATAATGTCGAAGCGCTGCTCCTCGTTGATCTGGCCGGTCAGGAACTGGCCGTACGCCTGGAACGCGGAGACGATGTCGATGTCGGCGTTGCCCTGGGTCGCCGCGCACCCGGGCATGATCGTACCGCCGTACACCATCAAACTGGGGCGGTTCACTCGTCCCATCGCCATCAGGACACCGGGCATGTTCTTGTCGCAGCCGGGGATGCTGATGTTGGCATCATACCACTGCCCGCCCATGACGGTCTCGATCGAGTCGGCGATCAGATCGCGGCTCTGCAGCGAGTAGCGCATGCCCGAAGTGCCCATGCTGATGCCGTCGCTGACACCAATGGTGTTGAACTGGAACCCGACAAGACCGGCGCGCTGCACACCCTCGCGCACCTGGTTGCTGAGGTCGAGCAGGTGCATGTTGCACGGGTTGCCGTTGTACCAGACGGAGGCGATCCCGACCTGCGCCTTGTTCATGTCCTCCTCCTTCAGGCCGGTGGCGTAGAGCATGGCCTGGGACGCACCCTGGGAGATGGGCTGTGTGATATGGCGGGAGACCTTGTTGATGGCCTTGTCATCGTCCGCGGGGGAGGCCTTCCGCAGCGGGAGGGTGGTGGAGAGGGAGCGGCTGTGCGTTTGTGTCAGTCAGGTGTCAATCGAATCGCGGGCGACGCAGCTGTCCTTACGCGGCGAGGGACGAGTTCTGGAGGCGCCTGAAGGCCGAGGGCAGACGCCCTCGCACCTGGGAGAGAAGCATGGCCGTGACGGTCGAGGATCGCCGGTGCCGGAGGGGTCGCGGGGCTGGACGCTGGACCACGCAGCGGCGATTGGGGTGCGCAGACACAGGATCACGGTCTCCTAACCCTTCGACAGCCAGAAAAGAGCCCGAAAGCGAGGGCAAGGGATGTGGAGGAGGAGAGCGAAGGCGAGAGTCGCGGCCGATATATTATTATTTCCTTCGGACCTCTGGCCCAACTCCGGCACGCCTCTTCTCCGCAGCGGACACGGCGCTCCACCGCTGCGGCCAATCCGCGGCCGCCGATAGTCAGCTCAGCCAGGACGCCTCCGATGTAGCGGAGCATCGGTCTACGGAGTATACCAAACACAAGGTCAAAGGGGGAAAAAAATGATTCTATTCTAGCAATTCTGACCGGGTCTCTAAAGTACAGTTGTTCGAGTCATGATGGTGCCAGCTCTGCGCTACGCCTCAGGCTGACAGCTCTTCTACGTGGTCTGCAGTGAACACTTCATCAAGACGAAGGCGGAAAAAAAAAGAACCCAACCAGAACCCCTGTGCGCCGGTGACGTTACGAATCATAAGAAACGAAAAGGGAATCAAGGGCATCAAGGGCATGCGATTCTGTCCAGCCAACCCTGTGTAACGGAAAGAAACGTCGTAAGCCGGATTTCATACCATCGAAAGATCATGAGCGGATCATCACCGCAGAAAGGAACATGAGGAAAAGGAAACTGAAAACCCAGAATCACGAACCACGACCAAGCGACTCCGCAGAGGCCAGCTCTAGGGAACCTCCTTGTCGCCCCGCTGCAGCCCACCCGGCACGTCAATCGCATCTCGGACCCAGCCCAGCTCTGCGATCTCGTCCAGGCTCTTCCGTCTCGAGTTGCGCTTCAGCAGTGCCTCGACGCACTCCCGTGCCCCCTCCAGGTCCTTCCCCTTGACCGGATCCCACTCCCCGTCGCTGTCCGCATAGTGGTACCACGCCCACTCGCATCGCGCGATCCGGTGCGGCGTGCGCGCGCGGAGCTTCGCCGGGTCGCCTCTCGTCCCGGGCAGCGCGTCAAACGGCAGCCGACGCTCCATCATGGCATACAGCAGGACCCCCAGCGCCCACGCGTCCGTCATACGGCCATCATAGGGCTGACCCATCAGGATCTCCGGCGCCGCGTAGTCCTCGCTGCCACACCGCGTGTGGAGGAGTGGGCTCTCGGGCGGTCTGGGGATGCGTTTTGAGAGACCCAGGTCGGTCAGGGTGACCACCGCACGGTCGTACGTCCGCCAGTCCGCGATGGCCTGCATCGCCGCCGCAGGCAGGTTGACCAGGACATCTGCAGGACCGTAAGCTTCCAGCACCGGGAAACAGGGGGCCAAACTACATACTTTCAAGCTTGATGTCCCGGTGGACGATGTAATTCCCGTGCAGATAACGAACTGCATCCACCAGCTCGGCGAAAATCCTCCTGATCAGATCCGGGACCAATGCTTTCACTTGCGAGGTAACAAACTCAAACAGGTCTCCTCCAGGGCAATAATCAAGGACGAGCAGTGCGTGTTTCTCGTCGCTCCCGAACGCCTTCAGCTGCACCAAGGACGGATGATTGACGGACCTGAGGATATCCACCTCGCGCTTCAGAGAGACCTCTACCCGTTCCTCGTCGGCTCCTCCGGCCGGGCCATAGTCGATGATCTTGACAGCAACCAGCTTTACCGGCGAGCACGTGCTGCTCGGGCTCACCACGTCACTGCCGATCGGAGACAGGCCTGCCTCATCCGTTTCCATCCGGACAGCAAGGACAACCTGACTGAAGGTCCCCTGTCCCAACTGGCGCAGCTTGTAGTATTTCCGAGGCTGCCTGGTCCGGATCGACCGGACATGATAGACCTCTCCCGGAGCTTCCAGGGAATGAATATCGTTTGCGGTGAGGTCGTTATCACTATCATCGTAGCCACTCCGTGTACTTCGGGGTGGGGTAGGCGGATGAGCGGGCGGCAATGCGATGCCTCGGAGGACAGCCAAGTGCTGCTCCCGATGCAGATTACCTGACTGCGCAGACATGTTTTCAGAAGAAGCTGTGCTCTTGGGAGGGATCGATGCCGACACCGCCACAGGGCGCTGCGCGGTAGGAACTCTGGTGGGGGGGACGTACTCGCTGAGACTGCGATTGCGCGAGTGCTTCCGGGCGACCTCGCCGGTCGTCTTGCTGGCTTCTGAGGTGTCTTGCTCGGATATGCTCACACCTTCGCATAGCTTGGACCCCGACTTGGACGAAGAAGGCCTGAGAATGTGCGAGGAGTCACCGGACCGCACATTGACGGCGGAGCCATTCTTCGACGTCGTGGACGAAGTCCGGGAGAGGGAATGCGACAGCCGTCGAACGGTCTTCCACGGAGAGTTATTCAAAGAGGAAATCGGCGACGGCAAGGGCGTGATGTCGCCCATGGCCGCCAACTGGGGAGATGACAGGACGGAGGCGGGCGACAGAGACCCTGCACTCGAGGCTGCTCCCGCCAGAACAGTGCGCAGGCTGGGTGTCCTCCGCGGCAGACTTGTCGAGGAGAGACTCGTGTGGAGAGGAATATCCGCCTCCCTGACCGGGGTGACCGGACGGATGCTGGGCAAATCTGTGCGGATATGGAGGACGGGCAGCCCCTGCTGCCCCGCGGGCCGCTGCGGCACAATGGGCGGGTGGGCAGCCATGTTCTTGGAGGTCAACGCCGCATCTGGAGCGGGAGGATGCTGCTCCGTGCCGGGGGCGGCGGAGGAGGTCCTTGGGGGGTTGGCGGAGTCATCGTCACTGCACACGGTCGAGTCTGCGCCGCCCACCTGATGGTCAGGACCCGACTCAGATCCTGACAGGGCGATCGGTCCGCAGACGCCCGGCTCAGCCATCGAGCCAGACCTTCTGGAATCACGACAGATGCAGCCACAGGGAGAGGAAAAGGAGCGGCCAAGATACCGCGGAGGCAGGGCCCTCGGGCTCTTGGCAAAGCCGTTTTCGATGCTCCGCGGGAGGTCTCACGCGTGGGGGAGGAGGACGGGATGAGGGAGATCAATTCAACATTCGCGGGACGACCGCCAGGAGCGTCGGGGGACGCGAGCAGCGCGACTGCAGAGGCCACAAAGAGACGCGGCGAGGGAGACCAGGGGACGACGATGCCCGGACGCAGCAGGCGCCCGAGGGACAAAGACCAGGGCAGGGCGGGCCGCGGCTGCCTCAGGCCGCAACCCCTCCGCGTCCGCATCCGGCAGTCCCGGGCCCGGATGTCCCGATCGGGGACCAATCACGCGCCCCGCATGTGACAGGCGGTCACCTGACGCCCTCGGCTCGCGCGCTGGGTCAGCTGACTGCTGCTTCCCTCACCCCGTCGCACACCCGAGGCGGAAGGGAAGCGCCTTCAACCTCCAGCCACGAGCAATAATCCGCCCGCAAACCGTGCTACATGTCTTACTTCTCTGGACGGAGCGTTCTGACAGCACCTGGAAGCTTCCACGAGGTGGAGCGCCTCAGTATTACCTTTCCTGTCATGCATGTGGCTACTGCACGCCAAGGCGGCAATTTGAATCAATCCCGCATTGGGGCCAACCCGTGTCCGCGACGCGGTATGACATTGGGAGGAAGATCACCCGTGTGTTATTCGTGGAACTCGATTCCAAGAATAGAATAGAACAGGGAAAGCCCTATGAGCGTCCCGCGCTCAGCATCACAGTCTCACTACTCCCGACAACGCCTGCAAGCCAGATGTCTCTGTTTCAGGGTCCCGTGTGGCTTCGAATCCTCTTCCCCGAGACTGTTTGAGTCATCTCGCATCTCTCCCCACCTAGCGCAGGTCAAAGGTCGTCCGGCAGACGATATCCGTCGAGATCCCAGGTGTCCGCGCCCCAGTCGATCACGTCCCCCTCACGATATCCCTTCTGCAGGTTCTCCCACGTCCGCCGGAAGTCGTCGATGGTGAGCTCCTTCCACTCGGGCGGCAGCGGAGGCGACGGAGGCGGAGGCCGTTCCAGGGTTGTCTCCTGGAGCATCGTCAGCTATGCTTACTGCGAACAGTAGTAATACATGAGAATGATGAGAATGATAAGACAGCTTACATGGCAGATGACGGCCAACTTGGACGGATCCCGCACCACGACCCTCATCAGCTCCGTAAAGTCGTCCTGCCCGCAGAGGGCCTGCCAGGTTCCGTCGTTCGCAACCGGGATATCGGTCTCCTCCTGCGAGACGATCCGGTATCCCCACACTTTGCCCCGCACGTATTTGCCTTTGAGCACTGAACTTGAAGAAGAGCCGTTCACCTCTTCGTAGGCCACGCTGTTGTGCACCGCCTGTGGTGCCTCCGCAAGTCCGCGGACATAGGCATGCCGATCCAGGATGTCCTCGAACTCATCAAAAGTGCAGTTCCGCGGGATGTACAGATCCAACTTCCACAGCCCCTTGTTCTTCCGCTCCAATCCTCCCACATCGCAGACAACCTGGATCTTCAACCTCGGAGGAGGAGGCGGAGGATTATTATTATTATTATTATCCGGCCCCGTCTTCGTTACCTCCTCCAGCCGCTGCAGCTTCGCATACACGCTGCTCGCCGCGTCGGCGGCACCACCGATGCGCTGCACCTCGTCCGCCGACACCCCCGCGGCGACAAGCATGCGGTCGATCTCCCTCACCGCGGCCGGGATCAGCCGCTTGTGCCGCTCCACCATCCGCCGCACGTACTTCTCCTCCTCCGTCTGGCGGGACAGCTCGCGGAACGCAGCGTTCACGCCACCGCCATCGCCGAAGTCGTGCTGCTGTGGCGGGCCTGTCTCTGGTGCTGCTCCTTCTTCTTCATGATGTAGAGGAGGAGCCTTGACAGGCAATCCGAGCACATGTGGCGTGTCATCAGGACCAGGCAAAGGGCCGAACATCTCCTGCATCGTGTACTCAGTGGACCAGCCGACGAGGCCGCGGTAGAAGCCATCGAGGCGCAGCCAGGCGATCATGTCCTGCACGGTGGCAGGGCGTGTCCGCGACCCTGAGCCGGGTCTGTCAGATGAGGGTTCAGTCTCTTGGCTCGTCATTTTTATCGTGGTCTTGCTGGCAGGTGAACGAGCTATCGCGTCCCTTCATACGTGATAGGTACCATCAACGGATATGGAGAGATCTACATTCAGTAAGATCTAAATCTGAGTGAGAATCGCGTACCCAAGCTGGACTGGAGATGGTTTGATCCGGTCAGATCAAGAAGCCAAAAAAAATCTCAGTCGCCTCACTTTCTTTCCAACCACTGTGTGGAAAATAAAAAAGGTGGAGCGGACATCAGCGGACCAGGATTGATTGATTGACTGACTGACAGAAGAAACTGTGACGGGAACCTCTGCCCAGCTACTTAACTCCGCAGGCTGGGCTGGGCCAGAGCAGAGAAAGAAGACCATGAGGCAGATGGGGCTTTATAAACCCATCTAAGATACACGAAAGGAGGTACCTAGGCTAGGTAGATACACACACGCGCGCGTAGGAGGTAGACAAAGTAAACAGGCAGACCCAGACAACAGAAGAAACAGCCGCGGAGGCCTCCCGCCAGCGTGACGGAAACCTCCGGGGTCACTCACTCACTGAGTCACTAATGAATGATATGATATTCATATGATAAAGATGACAAGACGGATGTCACCAGCCTACAGGATAATGGTGAAAGATCAAGTAAACATTCCCTTCACCATCCCCCAATGCTAGCCGTCTAAATGACTGGTCCGTTTCGATTTCCGGCCCTTAATTGAACTGCATCCACAGCGACCGCGCAGCGGACAGGCTAGGGATTGCAGCCCTTGGTTTCAGGCCGTGATGGCTTTTTTTTCCTTGCCCTTGAGACGTGATATCACGTCCGGTCCTGTTGACTACGTTTCATAGAAGCAGAGGTTAGTAGATACTAGCAGATGCTGATCTGCGCGATGGAATCTGTGATCCGCTGGTTATCGAAAAGGTAACATTCTCCATTGGAGCTCCTCGTAAGATATCGTTGTCTTCCAGGATGAAACAAGACAACAGGAATGGCCATCCCACCTCACCTAATGCCGCAGAGATACGCAAGATAAAAAAAACGCGACCTTTATATGTACAGCGAGAAAGCAAAAGGAAAACCCATGAGATCATGCCCGGTCCCAAACCCAGAGACAAATGCAAAGAACCGAATTTTGAGCGCCGGAGTGAGGAGTGTAGGGAATACCTATAGAGAGCTCTCTAATACAGCGTGAAAAAAAGGGAGTATAGGCAAGAGATGTCCGTGCTCCATCGAGCGGGGACATCGGGGTATGACTTTTTCGAGGTCGCTGACCATCGATTAATAAGGTCTATCTGGTTCAAAAAAAGAGCCGATCCAAGGAAAAGAAAGTTGCCAGATTAGAACAGAGCCCTTCTCGTAACCTAGGAGCCTGTCAGCATGTCTGATTCATAGAAGACATCGGTAGGGATATGCGTACGGCCCAAAGTCCCGCAATGCTGGCCACGATTCCTCCCGAGATCATCATGGGCTTGACCCCCCTTGTGCTCTTGAAGAGCATCCCGCTCAGAGCACCGGCCACGATGCTGTTGGCGGCATCATGCTTCCCCCGCGCGTATCCGAGCGTCGAGTTGATGCCGTTGTAGATCATGGCCACCACGCCCGCCGAGTTGCCCAGGAACGGTCCTCTCCGGGTGATGGAGTTCAGCACCGCGTTCAGGCGCAGCTTGGGCGGCGCCGTGGGCGGCGTCCGGTTCAATCCCTCGACCAGACCCCATGCTCCTCCGATGGTCAGGGCCGTGAGGTATGTCGTGCCGGTTCCGTAGCAGAGGTCGTCTGACCAGCCCCGCGACGGCAGCGCTGACCGCGAGCCCGGAAGCTCGTCGAGGGCGGATTCTTCGAGAGTGAGGTAGTCCAGGGTCTCCTTGTTCAGGCCTGCCAGTGGGTGCAGCTCGGAGGGATCTGGGATTGCGTCGCTTCCCAGAAAGGAGGAGACATCTTGCGCCGTCGTCGGGTCAAAGGTCTGTTGGGTTTGCTTGGAGGATGATTTCTGACCGGTAAGAGCGTCCCAGATAGCCATCTTGACGGAGGAATGGAAAGTGGCACAGGTGGCCAACTAAAAAATAAAAAGGAAAAAAAGAAGAACCGAAACCAGCTGCACTGCTGGGGGTTGTGCGGAGGATGGAGAGCGAGACTCGGGGATCTGGAGGTCGCCGGGACAAAAACTTCTTTTCCCGCGATGGCAAACGTTCGCAGCGCTTCCACGGCGCCCGCAGCCCGGTTCCCGGGAAAACAATTTTCCCGGCGCTAGCCCGATCGGGTGTCCTCCGCAAAAATCCACAAGCGGCAAGACAGTCGATGAGGTACGGGTAGAGGGGCCTTGGAATAGTCAGAATAATTATATCCCGCTGGCCCCACGATTCCTTGCCTTTGTCACTGAAAGGAATCCTACCTCTATGCAATATTAATTGTAACTGATGGAAGGCCAGCAGGATCACACCCCCCCGGTTGACCCGGGCTGGGCGGAGATGGAAACCATTTCGCAAAATATACAAATCCTGCCCCAGGACACACTTAGACGGATATGCAAAGGCCCACTCACGACATTCACGCGTGAATGCAAGGATAATCAGTAAGCGATGAAGCGTGCCTTGACGTGAAACAAAATTGTCTAATTTCTGGAAAGGATAGTTGCCCGCTTGTGGCAATCCCTCCTGCAGACATTCTCTGCGGCATCCATTTCCCACTCCCATGCGACCACGGCGCGCAATGCCGTCAGCGGATTCCTTGACGCCGCTCTGGCGTCCACGAATCCTGTGACTCGGCAGATAGCGTTTTCGCCTGAGACATGGCTTGCTGTCTTCGAAGTGTACCTGGATCGTTTCGACGATGGCAAGCCGAAGCCTATGAAACAGGTCTTGAGCTCGCTGATAAAAATCCTGGTGAAGCATCCGGAGCCCAGCGAGGCAGTGTCTATCCGTCCTAAAATTGGCGATGCTACGGTCTCTACTATCATGCTTGGCGAGCCACGCTCGCGCCTCAAGGCCTCGATTGTTGCATTAGAGCTCTTTGTCCACAAGAATGCAGTCTCTGCCCCTGATCTGATGTTGATGGCCGGCAACTGGCTTGTTGCCAACCATCAACGATGGATTCCATTATTCGAAGAGCATTGCAAGGCTCTATCTATAATTACTGTTCAGTTCACCAGTCCTATTTCGACTACCAATATTCGCGATGAGGAATTCCAGATCACCACCGCCAAGATCTTTGTCTTGGGTCTGCTTGTTCAGGCCAAAAATCCGGAGCTTACTTCGCCAGTAGGTGTCATGCTGGCTACTCTCTGTCAGAAGATGAACGCCACTCCAGAAGCTGGAAAGATGCCTGACAGCGGACTACAAAGGGGATCTGCAATCTGGACTGCACCGGTTAAGCATATCTTGCTGCAGAATTTAGATCGTTTGGAAGAGATGTCCAATCATATTCTGCATCCCCTGTTCAGTGTTGACCCGAAGGGATTTCGCTCGTTTATACATCAATTGCCTGTCGAGTGCCTTCTTTCGGGTAATATGACGGAAGCTCCACTGGACGAGTTCATGCTCCTCTTCTCAGCCTTGCAGATTGCCAAAAAGATTGGCTTAGTACATGAGGATAGTAAGTTTTCAGTGATAGAACTTTTCGAACAATTTTTTTTGCTTGGTTCCTGACAGGAAACCAGATTTCTTCTCGAAAGGACAATCTTCCACCAAGGAGCAGGATGATGTCCTTATCCTGAACAGTGAGATTCTCGGCCAGTTTCTCCTTCACAGAGAACCGAGTATTAGGATAGCCACTCTCTCCCTGTTGATCACAGCGCCTGCGACAACAAAACCGATCTCTTCCCCTGCGCTACGGAGTATTCTCCGTGGCCTGCCCTCTATGCATGCAGAGTGTGATCCACAAATAAGAGGAGAGTTATTGAGCTTAACCCGTAAACTCATGGAGCGACTAAGGGGCGGAATGTCAAAGGCTAAGCAAGATATCGCCCACGATCATTCGACTACGGACCAACGCGAATTTGATTCCCTAACATTCCTGGAGAAATATGTCGAGTTTTTGGAGGAGGAATTACGGCCTACTGCCTCTTATCCCCGGCATATAACTGCACTGAAAGCTCTGTCCATCGTTTTACACTCCGGAGTTGACCCTCGTATCAGCGACACCAGTCCTCCGAAGACTGAAAGCGATCAGACACCGTGGGCCTGCAGTCTTGATGTTTTTCGCCCGAGTTTTTTCAGGCTTTTGGTCGACCTTCTTATCGATCCTTACGAGGATGTACGCTCAATAGCACTGTCTCTATTGAACCTGTTTCCGCGCGACTTTCCAATGACAGACTCACATACTACGGATGAACAGTCTGAAATTTCATCGCGATTAATAGATGCATTGCAAAAAGCGGAACATATTGCAAGTAACACCAGCAGGGCTGATCATGCAGATACAGTTGCTCGGTTGTACCATGTCCTATTCTCTCTCGCGAAGCCAGGCTCTTTGCCATCGGAACGGAGTTGGTACAACAGCAAAGCAGGCGTCGTTAGTGTTATCTTAAAGAAACTGGAAGCAAAGGTGTCACGTCCAGGAGGACTCTTCAACTCTTCGATGCGCGATGCACCTCTTCATGGATACGTCTCTGCGCTTAGGTCTGTGGAGGATCTGTGCAGTCTGTGGGATCTGAGCTGACAGGTATTTCCAGATATATTGTATCAACGCCTCAGTTTTATTCGACGGTATGCGACGCGTCAGATGAAGAATACAGCTTTTGGAGATTCGTGCAGGATACAATTCTTCTGGTCTGTGACAGGATCTGGAATGAAGTGAAGCCGGTACTCTGCATCGATGCTCCTGAAGGGCACTCCAACGAACCGATTGACGATTTGAACGTTGGCCCCAAGGATATCCTGTCTTACTCATGGCGTGCTCTACGAGAGTCAAGGTATGATGCTTATCCCTGACTTGAATCGCTCTTGCTGACTGGGAAGCTTCCTGCTCCATGCAACCCTTGCCAACCCAACGTATGGTCCAATAGGTGAAAGGGGATTGAAAAGAGCAGATTATGAGAAAATAGGGGCATCCAGCTTTACTCAACTGGCTGAGTTGCGTCACAGAGGAGCATTTACCACCGTCTCGCAGACGTTCGCCACCTGCTGTCAACGGTGTGCTCAATCCGATGACCCGGCTATCTCCTCACTTCCAGCGGAGTGGTATCAAGTAAGGAATATCAGACGGTCTATATGCGCAAGAAGATTCTAATAATATTTAGGAAACAAGGAATATTATTTTCGAGCAAGCTTCGAAGCTTACTCGAAGGTCCGCAGGTCTGCCTTCTCTGGTGACTGGGATCCTGTCTGCCAACCCAACGGGCCCTTTCTTTCAGCAGGTTATGGCTGAACTTCACGAGATTGCAAGACTACCAGCGACGCAAGATATTAATAGTTACGAAATAAAATTACCTCAGGTGCATGCTCTGAATTGTCTAAAAGATATCTTCACCACTTCAAGACTCGGCCCCCATACGGAACGGTTCGTTATGTCCGCCCTGACAATATCCGCTGAATGCTTAGGCTCGTCAATGTAAGTTTTCGAGGATATTTTTTAATTTTTAGATCTACAGCTGACAATTTATCCAGCTGGGCCATCCGCAATTGCGGATTAATGCTTTTTCGCGCTTTGATAACGAGAATGTGCCGAATCACACCTGGAACTGGTCCCCTTGGATTTGGTGGCATCACAGGCTCCGAACCTGCAATGAGACTCCCGTTCTCAAAATATCCAGGATTGATCCAACTATTGTCGGGCCTTCTCACGCCGGCCAGTCGGAGTGAGAACTCAAATGACACGGAAGCTCCCACAGCAACAGAGAAAGTCTTTCCAGCTCTTGAGCTTATTGGTGAGAAGATAACGTCCCGTACTGGAGATGAAGAGCGCAAGTTGCAGAGCTTGGTGCTACACCACATCAGGAGTTCTGTCTGGGCGATAAGGGAGCATGCAGCAAGAGTATATGCATCTCTGCTGAACCGCTCACACATTCTGAAAGAGGTTCGGGATCTTCTTGGAATGGATGATTCCATCCAAAGCCAAAATTACCTGCATGGAAAAGCACTTTCCATTAGATATGCTCTGCAGCGACTGGAATTGGCCCCTCCGGGATACTGGAATGGTATGCCATTTGTCCCGCCATGGAAGAATGTAGCAGCTGATGAGTTATAGATCACTTTGGTGAGATCGTATCTACTGTACAAGACGCATTCGGAAGACTCTTCCCTGTCGCTCGTTCACCATTCGTCCAGGCCGCGTTACTAGACATTTTCAACGACACTGCTGAAAAGGCCGTGAAATTTGACAAGGGTATTGTCCCAGTTTTCAGAATTTGTCTTCTTCTATCTAACTTCATAACAGAAGATCTAGCCGCCTTGATCAATCCAGTGTTCGAGACTTATGCTGTCTCGAACATACTGGATTATCTCCTTGCTGTGTCTCACCCGTCAGCCATCTCTTTGAATGACACCAGGGCCTCATCTCTGCTTCGAAGGTCGCTTGCATGGGCGACAATACTGAAGATGATGATATTACGAAGATATGACGATCTGGCGCTGCCAGAATTTTTCAAGCGAGTTTCGGCGGTCGATTCTGACGCTGCTCGATGGCTTCTGGGACAGACGCTCGTGGTCTTCGGACCAAAAGAAGCCTACAGGAACCAGCTTCTGGATCTGTACGCATCCGTCATTCGTGAAAGCTACCCGGAGGATGTTAAAACGTCTGCGATATCGAACATGGCCTCTGTGCTAGAGGACCTATTGGAATCGCGCCCAGACGCAGTCAAGGATCTCAGTGTCCCGTGGGAGACACTAAGAAGTAGGCTCTATGCCGAATCCCAGACACAAACCTGGAGTCGCGAAATGGTTGATACTGAGCTCCGTCTCCGCGGTTGTCTGTTAGCGATACACGCCATCACTTCTACTGAGTGGGAATCCTCCCCAGACTTCATGCTAGATCTTTCCAGATGGGTCACGAAACTTCGGTACGCAATGGAAGAAGAAACGGTAAGACAAACTCTGTTTTTGGATTGCAACCAAGGCAGACGCTGATAAGCTGCAGGAATTTACGACAAGATACTCGGCGGTTATGTCGCTGAAAAGTTTTGGGCGTGTGTTACGATCTCCAGACGACACACCTCGGACAGTACAAGCTTTTCTGGACATCTACCTTATCCTGTATGACATGCTAAACGATGACGACGAAGATCTCCGTGACATTTCTGCTACAACAGCGTCATGGATACTCTCATACTCCTCGGTATCACCGGACAAAGCTGTCGCCCTGTCCCCTATGCCCGCGAGCGATCTGCTTGCCGAGTTCATCGCGAGCAATTACACAGCTTCTTCATGTCTCTCTCGTGATGCGATCCGACGCATTACCGGTCAAAGAATCAAAACCTACGCCTCAGGCAGCTGCAAGAAGCTCGTACCCGTCTCGGATCTTCTCTCCGAATATAGGAAGGAGAGCACGGTCTTGTTCGTCGAGGAGAAGCAGAATCTGTTCATCGACGATGTCCGTGAAGTTGACATCTGGGCAAGAGCTCTATCCAAGTTAGAGTCCAGCGCATACGAAGGGGCCTGGGTCAGAGAGCTTTCGCAATGGGTATCCGACGGGCTGTCGTGCTTTATCGAACTGACGAATACCGCCGCCGGAAGAGATGCCCTTCTGGGGTGGACCTCGAAACCCGAAACCTATACCCTTGGTGTCAGAGTAATCAGTGCCGCAGCGGTTTTGGCATCGAAAGACTTCCCTGCCGAAAGATACCTGGCTGATGATAAGACCACCTTAAAACACAAGCTCTGTTCGCTGCTGGAGAGCGGACGAGCTGCATCCCTGCATGAACAATGGCTTTCTAGAATCGAGTCAGCTATCGCGTTGTGATGAGTTTGTAGGCTCATATTGCATTATAGAAATAGACTTGAGTTGGGGGGAAACAAGATTGTTTTGATGAATTTTGGTTGATCTTTCTTGTTTCTCTCGCGGAGGCCCATCTCCTAAAACACATCCATCCTCCTATCGCAGTATCTTGAATCTGGACAGAGACATCTTGACCCGTTCCAAAGCTATCCAAAGCAAGCCAAACAAGTGTATGTTGTCACATCTACTGTTCATCCATACCTGGACCCCCAGAACTGATTCTCGGCGTGCGTCTCGGCGCACATTTCAGTGAAAGACCTCATCTCGCAATCAGAAAGAAGTACAGGTGCCCTCCACGCGTTATCCTTCACATGAAGAGTGAGAAACTTCCAAGAGTATTCCAGCACCCGTGCCATGCAGACACCCAGAACCCTGACATCCACTAACACATCAAAATCACAAGAACAGCAGCCGCAAACCCCACCCCAAAAAATGAAATGGAACAAATAATCACCATCGTCCTCCTCACATCATCCATCCCCATCCTAGGACTCCTCATCTGGCGGCTCCCCGCCTGCTACCTCTTCCTGGAGTCCAGGGGTGTCACATTAATCAGGCCCAGAGAAAGGAGGAGAAGGGGGACAAGGGCGGCAATTCACGAGATGCATCCGCAGAGGCCTGTGGCTAGTAGAAGAGAAGACGGTGCCGCTGCTGCTGCTGCAGTGGAGAGTATGGTTTGATGGAGATTCTTTTGATGGGGATTGATATGCATATGCTGGCCCTTCTTTGTGGCGTGTGTGAGGGGGTTGGGGTTTGAGCATGTATGAGGAGAATAAGGGAGGATTGGATGGATATGTGGATAAGGGTGTACACGACTGTAAATAGTCAAGAAAGAAGTCAGAAAGAAGCGAGAGGAGAAAGCAAACAAACATCAATGCATAGGTTAGGTACATGTACATACCTACCTAGGTACGTCTGGATGGGTCAATGCAAGTTGCACCTATCTGATTACATCCTGGCTTTACTTTAACATAACCTTTTTATAACAGATAGAAGTAAACTGTCTCATTTACCTGATTGGATCTAGCAGTCTATCCTCATGACACGGCGATTTTTCAAAAAGTACCAGAACGGCATCTCATATATATATCATTGCTTGACACAGCCACACTCTCCAGTTCTGGATATCGTGGCCTGCATACAAAGCCACAACGTCTTCTTTCAGAGAATATCAATCAAATCGAGCTCTCCATCAGTCTCAAGATGCGCGCACTCTCTATGTCCTTCACAGGATACGCGGAAATTGATGGTAAGAAGACATCCCAAACAACCACCAGTCAGTTTACCTTACCTTCACTGATACCCTCACCCAGAACATCAAAAACAACAACTCCAGAACCCTATCCAAATTTCCACAATTCCATGCCCGAGACGAAAAAGAGACAGAATCAACAACAAACTTTGGTCGCGAAATATCAGAAGAATCAGACACATCCTCGACGTGGAACGCATGGACGGACGCAGAACGCGGCGGCGTAATCGCCGCCAGCATCCTGGCGTTTATGTTCCTTTGTGCAGTTTCGTACTTCGTTCACCTAAAAGTGAAGAAGAGGAAGAGGGCCGAGAGGCGGATGGCGAGAAGGGCTAGTAGTAGTAATAGTCGGGCGCGGGGGCGGTCGCAGCAGAGTACGCGGAGGGAGGCGAGCAGAGCCGGGAGGCGTTGAACTTGGACTAAACAGTGAACAGTGGCAATGTATTGGATGAGAGGAGATGAGAGGAGAAGAGAGAAGCTGGGTAAGGTAGGGAGGGATATTGAGTGCCTGAAACCTGGTATGATGTACAGATTCTGTTAGTTTTAGCATCCATATTTTCACAATGAAAGTACTTTGCTATAATCGATTTTGGACTAGTACTTGTGGTGCAGGGACTTGTCTAGATATTCAAGGTTCCAAACTGCGGACGGCTGCATGCAGAACCACATGTGGAGCTGGTTTGTCATGGATAATAATAATAATAATAATCAAAGCCGCCTTCTATATTACACAATAAACATGTTTGCCCAAGCAACCAGTCCATAATGGAGAAATCGCACTTGGTTCTGTGTTGCCATCCCGCCTGGAACGGCTGGGAGCACCTATCCATCAGCTTCCCAAATCCGTGTGTTCAAACAATCCAACTACCATCTGAGTTTTCTGGTGAAAGAAATACATCAGTGTCCATGAATACTCCACACGGATTCCCTAACAGAGGACCACAAACAACAGATCTTTAGGCACATCCTGGTTGTGATTGTAAACAATGTCACGTGCCATGAGAGTGGACGAGGAGGAGCATATTCTATGAGAAGTTCTATGTCAGTGAAGAGTCCAGTATTTCTCTTCATATTTCTCACTGTGTACTTGTCATTCACATCTATATGGATCCGCAAGCGCAGAGTGAAGAGTCCATAAAGTGGAGGAATGATCTCCTAATCGCTATATCTGTTTTGGGCTCTGTTGTTGTGTTGATTGGATTTTGTATGACATACTGCTTATACCAGCGCAGAGGACGAAGGAGAATCTGGATGTCACGATCACATGCTGACAAGAGCCGTTGTGCCGGATGTGAGCAGAGGAAGTCCCATAGACGGCGCTCCCACAGGCGCAAAGAGAACGACATCGAGAGCGAGATGCCACGATCGACACTCCGAGGCTATGACCATGAAGGTATTTGGCGGCCAACGAAGGAGTATATGAGAAGAAATAGACCTTATCACCATCAGAAGCCGCAAAAGGTGCATATCAAAGAAGAAAGGACGCGCCAGCCCCTTATAATTAATATCCACGATGTGGACAGACCGGCGAATGATTTCCCGAGAGACAGGTGAGAATTGTCTCCTTAATCTTAGGCACCATAGTATGGCTAATCTTTAGAAAGAGCAGCCAGTACGCGGACAGTTACTGTTGAAAGAGAAAGAGAGCGTGGGCCACGAGGGACTATTTCCCCGTTAGTACCGGGACGATGTTCAGATAACCACGCCAGGCGATGGGGTCATGCTGATCTGAACGGTAAGCCCCTGTCACCTTCTGCTCCTCGGATCTTGGAAATTCAGACCACGAAGGACCTATTGGCTGCGTCGAAGACCGAGGGCCTACCCAAATTGGTGAACACGTCGACCCAGGGGACACCCCTGAGATCGCGAATTGGTTCGAACGACATGGCTGGAATGAGCAGAGGGCACCCACAAAAATGCAAGCGCCAGCTCCTGTTCAAATTTCTGGCAGTATGGTTAACGAGCCATATTCTTTGTTGTCCGGATCCTCCGGTGCGAAAACCCTAAAGCATACAAGCTGCATATTTAGAGGACGAAAACTAACTGACATTCTCTGGATAGGAAGCCTGATAACAGCACGGAATACAAGACCTGCCACACCCGAAACGACGACACTACCTTGGCATGAAAAACCTGCCAAACTCGATCCGGCTGAGCTTGGAAGGATCTCGCCCATGCAGAGGTCGACCTTCATGCGGCCCCAACCACTGAATAAGAGGACGGAATTTCGAAGTCACAAAGCAGACGTTGGCTCGCAGTCTCCGGCAGAGCCATCGCGGCACCGAACGAACGGCAACTTGTCTGATTCCATGTTCGCACCGATCAGTCCGGTGGCTTCCACATGGAGGAAGGACGAGCTTCGTCAAAGCTCCTGGGGTGGACACACAAACAACACAGACAAGCAATAGATCCATTGCAACGGTGTGTTCAAGTAGGCGCTGCCCGGGTGATAGAAGGCTGTGGACATAGGTGATGTTTCTGAGTAACGGACATGTCTATGTGCTGTGTGTACTATACCTGTCCACTGGGGGCACGCTCTGGGGTAAAACAGGAAAATATGTATTCAGCAAGGCCTTCAAAACGAGTAGAAGCTGGTCCAGGTTCCCGATATCATTTCGAATATTTCTCAAGTGGTTGCTAGGCTTCTTGGCAGGAGATCCACTGCGCTCCCGGTCGACGTCACGGGCTGCTGTGGGCGGCCGTAGCCGGCGGGCGCAGTGACGTTGTTCCGCCCCGCGGGATCGTCCTGGGCGGCGCGGTCGCATCTCTATCGCTGGAGCTCCCCAGCCCCGTTGAGCGACGTCCGGTACGAACAACGCAAGATTCCCACTGATCCTCATCGAGTAGAACTGCTGGCCAGACACTCCTCAGTTGATTGCATGCGATCGCTCCAATTTCCATGATCTCTGCAGCCTCTCACTCCCCCGCGTGTCGCTGAAGTAGGCTCCCATCTTCGGACCTGCAGGCACCATGTGGAACGACGAGGATAACAACCCATACGGCTCATTCGACCGCCAGGACGCGCCTTTCGCAGACTCGCTACATTCACCGACATTTTCGCCATGTAAGTCTTCACCAGTATCGTCTCTTGTTTTTCTGCTAACCGCTGCCAAGCCGCTTACGATCGCCCCTCATCACCCCCATCGTCGCGCTCATCCACCCAGGATCCTCCAGACTATATCACGCGGCAGGCCGATGGTACCGATGAAGAGGAGGCCGGAGGATATGGTGGCCATCAGTCGAGTTATGGATACTCCCGCAAGAAGGGCGTCTATAACAGCCGTATAGAGCAGATACTCTACGAGAACCCCGATCTACCGATCCTCATCACAGACGCCGGGAAGAACCATGAGGGCGGTGGGAGCTTCATCGTGTATACTATACGGACCGGGGTAGGTAGTAGATTTTCTTCCGAGTGACGGGATCCTAATGGGACACAGGATATCGAAGTCCGGCGACGATACTCGGAGTTCGCTTCTCTTCGACAGACCCTCGTCAATCTCCACCCGACCCTCATCATCCCTCCCATTCCGGAGAAGCATTCAGTGGCGGACTATGCAGCCAAGCCGACAAAGGCGAAAGAGGATGCCGGTATTATTGAATTACGGAAACGGATGTTGGCTGTCTTCCTTAACAGATGCCGCAAGATGAAGGAGGTCCGAGACGATGGTGTGTGGTGGAGATTTCTGGATCCGAACGCCAGTTGGGTAAGTGCAAAGCGTTCTGCAGCGCGCAGTTGATGATATTGACACTGTCTTCAGAACGAGGTTCTACATTCGCACCCCGCAGCCTCCGTGCCAAAGAATAACCTAAAGGCGCCTCCCCTTGACCCTGCAAATCCGACGCCGGCCCATGCATGGCTACCTGTCCCCTCCTCGTCCGCGAAACTGAAGTCTGCACCATCACCGACTGACTCCGCTGCCGGTACTTTCAGCCGTTTCCCTCCGACATCACGCACGTTGAGTGAAAAGGAACTCGATCCGTACTTCATCAACTTTGAAGCTTCGACAAGGGAGCTTGAGCTGCTTTTGCAGGGAAATATTGATAAGGTTAACCGTCGAACTTTGGCCCATCTCTCATCGCTATCTGCGGATCTGATGGAACTGGGTGCACGCTACAATGGCTTCTCGCTGTCAGAACAATCCCCGACCGTGGCTGCGGCCATAGAGCGGATTGGCCAGGCGGCAGATACATCCTATATCGAGACAGAAGAACTCTCATCCTCCCTTGGGGCGAGTTTTGTGGAGCCGATGAGGGAGTGTGCCCAGTTTGCGAGTGTGGTTCGCAGCGTCCTGCGGTATCGGGTACTCAAACGGGTCCAAGAAGAGATGACACGGGAGGAGCTCGCAAAGAAGAAGGCCTTGTTGGATTCGCTGGAGAGGAGTGAGCTTGAAGCAAGGCGGATAGAGCAGTATCTCAACAGCACGTCATCTCCTCCCACAGCAACAAAGCCCAGACGATCCATGTCTGCTTCGTCCGCAGTCAGTAGCAGCAACCCAGATCGGGAAAATGATGTCCGTCAAAGCACCCAGGAGGATACTGCTTCGATTGACTCTGATTTCCCGCCAACCCACGGAGAGTCCGTTACCTCTCACCCGTCAGCCTCGCAAGGAGCGCCGCAGAGGACTGCGGACCAGGCGCCGCACCCTTCAGTCCATCGAAAGAGCGCCAGCGGTAATTTTGTAACAAACAAAATATTCGGCAGAATCAGTCACGCTGTGCACGGTTTTGTGGATGTTGATCCCGAACGCACGCGTCGGGACCAGATCGGGAAGACTAAGGAGAGCCTGATTCAGGTACTGCCCCAACATTCATCAATTTTTACATGTGGGACCATGCTGACACGGCGTCCAGCTTGAACAAGCGTTACAGGTCTCGGAGAAGGACGTCAAAGACGCCAGTGCCGCCGTACTACAGGATCTGAAACGGTTCCAGAAGGAAAAGGAGAATGATCTTCGCCGATACATGGTATGCTTCTTATATTTATGGCTTCGTTGAAAATTATGAACGAGCACTGACGACTACGCCAGGTTGCATACGCGCGTTGCCATCTCGACTGGGCCCGGAAGAATCTGGAGACCTGGACGGAAGCCAAAGACGAGGTGGACAAGATCGTGGCGCGCTAGGCCCATCACTGACCTCGTAGAAATACTGGTGTGGGCGGCTTTCTCTCTTTTACTAGTGTGTCTGCGTCTTTTGCTGGTTGAACTGGCGGTCGGTCCGTTTGCTATGTAATCGAGTCCCCTCTTGTTTTTCCATGCCCCGAACATGTCCACGGCGTGTGGTTCTCTGATTGATGACTGTCATGATATGAACTGTTAACGGTGTTTCATGGAATTAAGCAAATACGATAGCCAATAAAATATCCAGCATGTCTAGTTGTCCTTTCTTTTTACTGTATAGGTTACATCGATACAAGGATATCTGTGGAGGGAAGATCAAGTGACTGTGAGAAAGGGGGAAAAATCGCATTAAATTTTCGCATGTCCGATCGAAGTAGAAAGACATCGAAAAGATCCCCGTAGGAAAATAGGACGAGAAACCCTTCAGGCAGAATAGAAGACCAACCAACCGCGTTAACTGGTAAAGCTCCCACGTCAATCAATACCCAATCCAACCTGAGCAGCCCAAGTATCCAAATACCATTCAACCTGCCATCAAACCTGGGTATGTACCTAATCAGCATCAGTCAAATCGATAATCTGCATCCCTGCCCCCGTCATGACAATATCCTGATGCTCATCCTGATCCGGATCCTGCCCGGTCAGGTCGACAACATCGGCCTCCTCCTTCGTCTGCTCCTCCCCGCAATAAAACCGGTACAGATCGTTCCCCGGAAGCAGGTAGATCGCGTCCGCCCTGACCCCGTCCTGTTGATCCTGTCTCCGATTCTGCGCGATGACCTTGCCAATGTCACATTGGAAGATGTTCATCAGCCTTGCGCAGTTCGCGCACAGCAGCAACGCGCATCCCACGGCGTCAGGGGACGACGGACTAACCGGCTCCTGGAACTTATCGATCTCCTGGACCGTGACTCAGCCGTAAAATGCCGGGTTCGGACACAGCATGCACCACGGATTGACCATGACGGGCGACGCCCTAGCGCCGGAGGCTCCAAGCTCGCGAACGCGGCGTCGTAGTCGAAGGTCGACGGATCGTACCCGTCCAGACCGGCGACGGTGTGCCCGCAGCACTGGACGATGTGGACGCGCTCCAGCGCGCAGGTGACGCACATGCGGGTGGGCTCGTGGCCGGTGCCGACGTGGCCGCCCTCGATCTTGACGTAGCCGCTGCCGTCGCGGTAGTCGATGACTTCGACCTTGACCTCGCCGAGGCCGAGCATGCCGTAGGTGAAGTCGTTGCAGAAGTGGCAGGGCTTGCCGTTATCGTCTGGGGGTTGCTCGTAGGTGAAGTTTATGGGGTGGGCGAAGGAGGTGGTGATAATGCGGACGATACCGGAGCGGGATTTTTCCAGTTTCTCTTGTTGCTGGTGCGTTAGGGAGTTTGTTTCTGTCGAAGCTGTACTGGGTTCGTGAGATGATGGCTGCTGGGGCTCAGGGGCTGAGGAGTTCCGTGGTTTCCATGGCTTGGAGAGGAGATCTTCGAGCAGAGCCCTTGCCTCTGCAATGTGGGAATCAGTACTGGATTTCGAAAAACTGCTATGCGGACTAGGATCTTCCAGAAAGTTGACATCTGCAGCAACGGACAATGGCTGGATTTCCTCTGTCAGATTTAGCGGCCTGGGTGGCGGGGAGCTGTGAAGGTGAGAGGAGACACTGGGCAGTGCGTCCCGTGATTTTTCCTCCTCCAGGCTGTTATTCAGGCTTTCACTTTCCTGACTATCTTGGATATCTTGATGTTTCGCCGGCCCAGAGAAACATTGTATGCCCATCTCCTGGAACTGTTTGCAGGACAGATGGTGATCTCGTGCATCCTTGAGGTACGAAAACACAACCTTCTTTTTTCTCTTGCAGTTGTCGCATCCACGCTTCCGCTTCGGCGGGATGATAAGTTCGCAGTCAGCCCTATCCTCACTGCAGATCTGGCACGGATATACTAACGGTTTGTCAAGGAGGGAGCACTCGTGGTTGAATTCCCAGCACGACTTGCAGCCCCGCGCCGCGGGATGTCCGAGGTCGAGACTCAAGAGGCTCTTAGTACCTGCAGAGCTAGTCGAATAGTAATCTCCCTGGGAGAAGTGGTTACTGGACCATGGGTATCTCGCGTCAGTGGATGGGCCACGGTCTCGGAGAGAATACCGCTGGAAAGGGAAAAGAGAGGAGAAAGAGAGATCTGAAGGAAACCAGTAGCTCTCACTCTGCTGGTCATGGGTATCATCGGTCTGCTTCTGTTCATTCTTACTGGACAGGGAAGACAAGAAATCTCTGCCCTCGGCACATTGAAACTTGAGGGTGACAAAAAGGCTGTTGCTTTGGCCGGACTCGTTGTCTCTTGGACTCTCGTTCCGGTCCAGCAGCGCGTTCCGGACGGGAGACGCGCTTCCTCTCTTTGGCTGCAGTTCATTCTTCGGATTGTAATCCGCACTGTCGTCGTTATCGATCCAGGTCGAGTGGAGGTCTTTTGCCCGACTGAGCGTTCTGTTGCGCAGCGCATACTTGGATACAGTCCTCTAGATAGCTCACGGCAAACCCGTCATTGATCAGCTCCTTCTTAAGTCTGCGGAATAGCCTCAATGCTTGCTCGAGTCTCTCCATTGTATAGGCCATCGTGGCTTGAATATAGTTGAGAGAGCGTAATGAGCGCCGGCAGTGGAACTGAGCTCAATGGGAAAGAGGTGGAGGCTTGCAGAAGGAAAGTTGAATGAGTAGCAGGACAGAAGGAGAGCAGAATTAGGATAGAGATACAAAGCAGATGCCAAAGACAGGACATGCATGTGAGTACAATGGATGTACTCTGCATTGTACTCTGTATCTAGGACCTCAGCCTAGAGAGATGTCCAAATCCGGTGTAGGTGATACCACCACGAAGCGCCAACCTTCTGACAGGAAGCTCATGAGAGACGCAGGATCTGTTTGGCCATGACCCACAATCCATGTGAGATGCGTTTCTTGAGAGAGAGAGAGAGGAACAGCAAGACGCTGCGACAGCTCTTTGTCTGTCCGCATCATGCTGGCGGAGCTGGACGGCGGAGGGGCCCAGAGATCCCCAAAACACCGCGCTCTGCCCGCCGGGCGCGCTCCATGGGATCTGTCAACATCCCAGCACCCATCCAGCACACGGCCACCGCTGCTCCTCTTCCTCTCCATCTCTCATCGCTTGTCCATCCTCATCGTGCTCACCAGATGTTCATGTCCGTCGCGGCGCGCGCCGTCTCCACAGCCCTACCGCCAAAGCCCTACTCGTCGACGCTCTGCCCGTCCGCGCCGCCAACCAGCCGCCGTCCTTCTCCCCACCGAACAGTCTCATCCACCACTCCCAACTCTCGCCCGGCCTGACTAACCTGCTAAAAAACGACCTGGCAGTGCCACTCCTCGTCCCCCGTGAATATCGACAGACCACGGACGCTGCTTGGCCCTGTCCCTCGTCTCGACATTTTTTTTCTCCCTCCCCTCTCCCCTCTCTGAAGCGTCACCATTCCCTTCGTCCGTCCCTCGTGTTGCCCCGAGCTGCCACGGTGCGTGCGCAGCTCACCGTCACGACGTCTTCCACAAAGAGACGCAAGGTTGCAGAGCCTCGCAGACCAGGCGCCCTTCTGGGTTTGTCGTTTGCCTCGCGGGCCAGGGACGCAGACTCCGCGGGAAGACGTCACGGCGGCCACAACCACCACCAGAGCGCCTCGGCCGCTGAGTTGTCTTCCTTGCCACGACCGTCCCCGTCACTGTCAACCTCCGACTCCAACCTGAGCCCCAGGTCGTCTGCCCCCCCGTCCCCCCGCTATATACCCGCCCACCTGCAGGACGAGGTTCTCGGGACCAGGTCCAGATCTGGTCCCCGTTCCCCAACCCCGGAGCAATCCTGCGACGCAGACTCTCCCTCGGCAGCCTGCGCGGCGCTCACCTTGAACAGTGACCCCGCCACGGAAATGTCCAGCTCCGAAAAGTCCACCGGAGACGCTTCTCAGCAAGGTGCGCGGGAGGTCCGTTCGTCTTCGCCGGCCGTCAAGCGCCTTGCGTCGGACCTGGGCGACGATGACCAGCAGACGCAGGACGTGGACATGGAGATAGACTCCTCGGACAAGGGAGCGACCTCCCGGTCCGGCCACCGGAGAGCCGCATCCGTAGACATGGTCGGCCAGGGTGATGGCGGTCGGAATCAGAAGGGCTCGACGGACGAGCCCAGCACTTCCAGCTCGGACAACGTGTATCCCACTCCCTCAAGCATGTCGACCTACACGGCGCCCACGTCGACCAGAGAGAGCTCCAAATCTCAGGAGTCGGCCGGGGCCGCTCAGGAGGTCCCTTCGATCGACGAGCAGGTCGCAAAGGTGACAGCCTTGATGATGGAACCACTGAAGGAGAAGCAAAAGGGTTACGTTCTGTCGTCGAGCTGGCTGAACAGAGTCCTTTCAAGGGCCACCAATCCACCGCATCCCGAGAAGATCGATAAGACCGCGGCGGAGGGCGAGATTGGCCCCGTGGACAACTCGGACTTGGTTCTCATCACCGATCCGACCACCTCCTTCAAGGATGAGGCCGGAGAACCCTTCGTCCCGCTGCGGCCGGGTCTGCAGCTGGGTGATGATTTCGAGATTGTCCCTCAAGAAGCCTGGGATCTCATTATGAGATGGTACGGCCTGGCTGACCGGTCACCTGCCATCGTTCGATACTCCCATAACACCGCTCCCCCAGGTGCACCAGAGAACATCCAATACGAGATTAATCCGCCGGTGTTTACCATCCTGAAGCTGGCCAATCCGGCCACCGGCACAACCCCCCAGACATTGAAGGAGAAGAGCACTCCACCGATCAAGACTCTCGCGAGCAGACATACGAATTTTCAAAAGTGGCTCAGGCACGTTAAAGGACTCGCAAATATCGACATCTCAACCAAGGTTCGAGTGTGGAGAATCCTGGGTGGCCTAGGTGGTTCGAACACCTCGGGTGCTATCACCCCGGACGCGTCGAGGAGTGCCTCACCGGCACCAGGGGCTACTGTGACTCCAAATGCCGGCAACAGCCTTCTAATAGACGTGAATACCTTCGTTTCCCTTGCTGAGGGTTCTCAACGGGAGCTCCTCGAAGACGCGAAGGACCAGACAGCCAATGAAAAGTACAACGGTCATATGACTCTGGAACTTGCAGGCCTGGGTGGAAATGACCTGGTAGTCTTGGAGGAGCAGATTGGTGGACCGGGCGGAGGAGAGTGGGTGTCCGAAGTCTCGAAACAGACGCTCAACCGTATGGGTGTCGCAGCAGGCAACAACATCAACAACAAGACCGGCCCTCAGAATAAGTTCAAGTCGAAAAGCACCACAGCGAGTGGACGATCGTCACCTGTGCCGGAACCTGTACGGGGAAGACGCAAGGACGGTAAACCGAGAGGCTGCACCGGCCTGAGCAACCTTGGAAACACTTGCTACATGAACTCGGCACTTCAATGCGTGCGGAGCGTGGAGGAGTTGACCTATTACTTTCTGAGTTCGTCTCCCCTTTTCAAAACCCATGAAAGCGTTGTCGGTTCCACTAACACCCCTTCGCAGACGACGTCTACAAACAAGATCTCAATCCTAGCAACCCTCTGTCCCACAATGGCGATGTAGCCAAGGCCTATGCGCATCTGCTCCACATGATCTATGACGAGAATGGGCCGCCTTCTTTTGCACCTCGACAACTCAAGCAGACTGTTGGCCGATACGGACCAGCCTTCTCTGGCTACGGTCAGCAGGATTCTCAGGAGTTCTTACTTTTCCTTCTGGATGGGTTGCAAGAAGATCTCAACAGGATTCGGAAGAAACCGTACATCGAGAAGCCGGACTCGACAGACGAGATGGTTCATAATACGGAGGCACTGAAGAAGTTCGCCGATGAGTGCTGGAATATTTACAAAGCGCGCAATGACTCCGTCATCACCGATCTCTTCGCCGGCATGTACAAGTCCACTGTTGTTTGCCCCGTCTGCGACAAAGTCTCCATCATTTTCGACCCGTTTAACAACTTGACCCTCCAGCTTCCTATCGAGAATCTCTGGAGCAAGGAAATATTTTATTTCCCGCTCCGCAAGCGGCCTGTTCTTGTTGATGTTGAGATCGACAAGAATTCCAGCGTCAAGTCGCTGAAGGAGCTCGTCGCCAAAAAGATGGGTTCCGATCCCCAGCGACTGGTCATGGCCGAGATCTATAAATGCAAATTCTACAAGATGTTTGACAACACTAGCACGATCGCGGACTGCCAGATCGGCTCTAGTGATGACATTGCCATCTATGAAGTGGAGTCGGTTCCTACGAATTACAATCCCGATAAGCCGAAGAGGGCCTTCTCCATGCTCTCCTTCAGCCACATGGATACGGAGGAGATTCCGAAATTCGACTCCCCCAAGGCGGATCGGATGCTTGTTCCAATCTTCAACCGTGTTGTCAAGCCCAACGTTCGGTATAACTCGCGGCAGCTCTTCGGGGCTCCCTTGTACACCATCATAGCCCGTGAAGAGGCATACGATTACGATGCCATTCTTCGTAAGGTCCTTGCCGAAGTGGCTACCTTGACGACCCGTGACTTCCTCAGCGAGGAAGACGCTGAGGACAACAATGAAGGAACTCCTGAGGACTCCGACACGGTTGTCATGAACGAGGAGGATGCTCAATCTGGAGATTCAAAGATCAAGACGTCATCCGTGGAAGGCGAGGATGGTCTTGTAGACGTCTCCATGCGTGATGCACCTGACGGCGCTGACGGTTCCACGGTGCCTTCGAAGGATGACGGTTCTGGCCCTGCCGTCCTTCGCCCAGGCAGTTTCATTCCTCCACGGCTCCGCAATCTGTTCCAAATGAAAATTGTTAGATCCAATGAGGTCGTTCCTCTTGGCTTCTCATCTGTCGATGAGAGCAAGGACTACCCGTTGATGTCCGCTCGTCTAAACCGCAAGAACGAAGACAAGAAAGAGGATGTCAAGAATAAGACCAATCGGTTTGCGGAACGACAGACCAGCCCCGTCAGCAGTGATGACGAGCTCAATGATGTGCCTGAACCCGTCAACCGGACGCTTCCAAGAGCAAGTGATGAATCAGACGAGTCCGACACGCATGAAATACAACCAGACAGCGATTCAGAAAGCTCTGATGTATACTCCGGCGTCAATCGGATGTACGGCAAGAAGCGTAATCGCCGCAACGGTCCCGCCAAGTGCAAACCGGATGGAGGTCCTCTGATCCGCCCCGGTGAAGGCATTGTGCTTGACTGGAGTGAGCAGGCCTACGATGCGCTCTTCGGCGGAGACCCTAAACAGCCGGAGTCTATGCGTGGTGCGCCTACGTGGACGAACGTAGAGCACGTTCCGGACCCAGAACTTGCAAAGCGACGGCAGCAGCGGCAGTCGAAGAAGAAGAGAGGCATCACACTGAACGAGTGCCTGGACGAATTCGGCAAAGAGGAGATTCTGTCCGAGAACGATGCCTGGTACTGCCCTCGCTGCAAGGAACATCGCCGCGCCAGCAAGAAATTCGAACTCTGGAAGGCCCCTGATATTCTCGTCATGCACCTCAAGAGGTTCAGCGCGAATCGTGGTTTCAGGGACAAGATCGATGTGCTCGTCGACTTCCCCGTCGAGGGACTGGATCTTACCGGCAGGGTAGCCGCTCCAGAAGAAGGGAAGAGCCTGGTGTATGACCTGTTCGCCGTCGATAACCACTATGGTGGACTGGGAGGAGGGCACTATACTGCCTTTGCGAAGAACTTCCTGACAGGCGAGTGGTATGAGTATAACGGTATGCCATCACTTGACCCCATTACTCCAACTGTTCCATGGACCGCAGCGCTAACCCTAACAGACTCTCATGTCTCGAAGCCTATGGATCCTCAGAAGGTCGTGACATCCGCCGCTTACCTTCTCTTCTACCGCCGTCGGTCAGACCGTCCCCTGGGCGGCAAGATCCTTGAGGAAATCACAGAGTCTTCCACGCGGGCAGCGGCAGACTCTGATTCGCAGGCCGAATCCCGTGGCGAGTCACCGTCGGGGGAAGGCCGGCGTCTCGGCGGCTCCTCCCGCAATGGGTCGTCGAGCGCTTTAGCCGGAGTCGGAGCAGCTCACCAAGCGGGAGATGGTGGTTTGCGAGCCGTAACCCAAGTGAGGAGCGTGGAGGATGATGATGACGATATGCCTCCAGAGTATTCTAACGGTCTTCCATCGGGGGAGCAGAGTCTTGGACATTCAAACCGACTGGAAGGTATGGACATCGAAGATGAAGAGTTCGGCGGCGGAATGCACCCGACTCCCCTCCGTTTCCCGAGTGCTGAGCCCCCGTGGTCATTCGACCGAGCTACAGATGCTCACGGCCCTTCACAGATGACAGCTCCTCCGGGGTCCTCCTATGACGGTGAAGACGAAGATCTCTTCGACGACGATGCGAGCAACAAGGCTGTCGGCGGAGGCGACCTGAGTGACTCCGATATCCGTCTGGCTGCGTTGACCGACAGCCCAGATGAGCAGGGAGCCCCTTGCCCCAGCACGCCTTTTGACGATACCCCCATCCAAGATATCCCTCCCCCGCTGGACGTGGATGATGATAATGAGCTTCCAGTCGTCGAATTGCGAGTGAACGAGGAAGACAGAATTGTTTCGGACTGAAAGGCCGCCAGTTGAGAGTCTATGTCACCTAATATGCCCAACGCGGCGGTTTTGGAACTTAAAAAAAAAAGTAATACACATTATATGTCGCAAGTCGACTCATATTGGCATAACGTTTTAGACATGGTTTCGTTGTCCCCCTTGTGGATATGAATACGCCTGCTTCAAGGCAACTCTGCTGCACAGATCTTTTAATATTACCTTTCTTGCTTTCGTGGTTTTCCAAGGCTCGTCTTTTGGTGTCAACAAGCTCAAATATTGTAGAAAAGATCCCTGAAGGGGTTTTTTTAGTGGAGTCTCAAGGGGGCGAATACCACACTCGAGAGGTTCGGGTGTGGAAAGCACCGGACGTTGGACTTTTTACGTTTACTTGTGGTGACTATTATCTGTCGCCTTGTTCCTCTATACGTTTGTCTGTGGGTCAAAAAAAAACATGACCAATGCTCCTTGTGGGGGTTTTGAGCATTGTGTCAAAAGTCTACTTTTCCTTTTTCTTTCTGAATGACAAGCTAGAGCGGCGTGTCCATCCAGCCGCATTGCATTAAAAAAATAGTCGGGTTTACACTGTTAGAAAAAAGATGAGCGGGTTGAGTTGGTGTTGATGAGATGATGCTTGAATTGAAATATTCCGATGTTCGTGCTCGGCAATGATCTTTCATGACTTATGTAAGGTCTCTTGATGGCATTGCAGGAGATGTTAATAGTCGGGCTGCGAATATAACTCAAGATTATTTCAGCTTCAAGCTCTATGTCCACAATACCTTGCCAACAGTAAGAACATATCGAGCACTAAGGTACTGATCTAGTAGATCTGGTTCCGTTCAAGTGACAAAGGTTTGGTCTTATAGCAAAACGGTCTAATAGGTGCTAAAGCAAACACAATCTTGCATACACCCAGGGCCAGGGGGGTATAGCAGTGATAGCCAGTTTCTTCATCACTGCAGTTACCTCATCTTCCTCTTTCCACCATGTCTGAGAGAGTGACAGATGGTTGCACGCACGTGATGTTGTATCCCAAAGAAGATATATAGCCGAACGGCTCCTCATCACCCAAAGCGGTGACTGCCAGATGACCATGCTCTGACATCCAAGACATCATCCACTTTTCCCCCTGCCACCTGCACAGGGTACAGACAGGCATATGAACATGTTGACTAAAAAAGTTACTAACCTGGTTCTATATAGCTTCTTCTGCTCCAGCCTATGGCTGAGAGGGCCCCGGGCGAGACAGTGTGATCGACTGTGATGACACCGCCACTGGCTAGCCCTCCATCAAGGTCATTTGCAGCAGTTGACCGCTGCAGATGGTCACTCCCTTGTTAGCTGTGTCATATGGGGGTGATAGTGTTCTTTATATAAAAGCTTTGCAGATGGGTTTCCTGTTGTTGTGTCTTTTGTCTCTGACGTGTATTTCACCTGTGTTTTATTGCTCTCTTTGGAATGTTTTATCGACATATCTGAGATACGTTTAATATAGATTTCTGTCAATGATACTTTGTTTCTGCATATCTTTTCCTGTTTCCTCACCTTCTCTTATCTGCAGCGATCGATATCTCTTTCCCTATCAAGACCGCAGATGGAGCGCAAGCCGGGTTCTCGCAGCGATGCGCCAGATAAAGAGTTGAGAGATGTTTATCTACTCCTGGATCGCAAAGATGCAGCAGATAATACCTGGATTCTTCGTCCGAAAAATGAGGGCATCGGAAATTCTGCAGCAGATATGCAAGGGGAGAGAAGTATATACGCGCCCTGTTCGAGCGACCGGCCAGGCAATCAGCATGCCCTATCTGGGGCCGACGGAGATGCCTCTTCTCCGGAGGATAAGGGCAGCTGGGAAACTATATGGGACAGCCAATTCCCTAGTCCTGAGACCAAAGCGGATTCTTCCAAGATTCAACAACTATTGCAGGGCACAGCGCCTAATGATGAGGATATAGTTTTTATTGACAATGTCAGTGACAGTGATAGGAGCTGCTTTGGTTATCAGTCACCCTCCCCTTATATATACCCCCATTCGGTGCAAGGTTATGCGCCGACTCACGCACGCCGAGAGTCAGGAACTGTGAATAGGATTAGCCTTGGAGGGACCCATAATGGTCAGCTGTTCTCTGGAAACTCCCCTTCGTCGCCCTCGACCGTGTCTCCTACCGATTCACAGTCGTCTTCAGACTCGTCTCCTACTTCTGTGAGCCAAGACCTGCGACATATAACCCCCTCATCAGCATCCTCATCGTCCTTGTCTCAACAGTCTTTCGGCGGCCTTCCAAGTGCACTACGTTCGAAACCAATCGACATCCGCCGGAAGAAGACGGTGCTCATTCAACTAGACAACGCCACGATCGTAGCGCCGACGTCGGATTACGAGTCGAACGAGGACCCCATCAGCTGCGAATCGGCGATCCTTCAACCTCGGTCTCCTCCACAGTCGTTGGACAAGATGCCTTCCCAGAACCCGTTCTCTTCGATCTTTGCGCACAAGAAGGCTTCGGATCAGAAGACGGACAAAGGTGCCAAGGAGTTCAAGGATCGTCCTTCCGGCGTCAAGAGGTTCATGAAGCTCGATCCACGCCAGAAGGCCAGCGTCACGGCTACGCATCCTAGCGATAGCGATGTGAGCTCCCTCGACCTGGGTCCAGCACTCGGCTACGATCCTTCGAACAAGGGGACCAAAAACCAGAAAGCTAAGGACGATGATAGCTACTCCGTCGCTGTCTCTTCGTCAGACATGTCTTTCACAAACGAACATCCAATCTCCAGCCGCAAAAGACGCGTCGCCACCTTTTTCGACAGTCGTCCCACCGTTTCGCGCTTTGGTTCTACTTCTGCCCTCTCGAAGGCGGACTACCCAGCCGCGTTTTACTCTTCAAACCCGTCTACGACGTCTCTTCATAATACAGGAAATCCCTTCGCGCGCAGCCACGAGAGCGCTCTTGCCTATGGAACTAGCGCCTCGACGGGGAATGTAAGTCCATCTACTTACCTTTGAACAAAGTGCTGCTCACCGTTCATGATATCCACACTAACTTTTCCTCGCAATAGACTTTCTCCATGAAGACTGAGACGGAGACACCAGAGGAAGCGGAGAAGTCGAAGGAGGGTTAGCTGGTGTTGAACCATCCCTGCAACAATGCTCATGGAGGACTTGCAACTTCGGTCTTTCCTTTTTCCTTTCTGATCGCTTGCGGCTTCATCACCATATATCATTTGTCGGAGTCGGATTTTCTACTGTGTAATTGATTGTCTCCATGGTTGTATTCTTGGTGAAGCTTCAGTTTAGAATCTAGAAGGATTCAGCACCCGTCCTTCTAACAGGAGCTTACAGATGGTTCTTGACCAGACATAATAAACCTCGAAAAGATGTTGTGTGGCACTGGAGTCTTCCTTGGAGATATTATAATCAATAGGAGTTTTCCACGGTGTTCTGTCTGATATCTTCATGAGTAATGCTGCAATCCGTCCTGTTCTTAAGACAGTATGCAATAGTGCCATAGCCCTGTTATTTGTGCTAGACAATTGATCCATTTATATTTCCCACTTTCCATAACTGCAGACCTGTTCTATTGCATGCACATGTACATGGACAGTATAATCCCCATTCAACAGCCGTCCCTCCATCTAAGTATCTCAGTAGCAAATAGCAACAAGGCTGCACATAGCCTTTTTTCCCCTTGTTAAAATGTCTCGAAATTAATATCTAGGCAATGGTATCGATTTTCGCCTGGAATTTACTTTCATCCTTTCTATTATGTGCAAAAATATTCGTCGTGGCAAGTTGACTTTTTTATATGCTTGCTTTCTTTTGTTCTTTCTGTTAGAGAAGGGGTTGTCCACCTTGGTTCGTGGTCCATACCATTCCATTCGCTAGTCTGTAGAGATATACGCACAGCTCTGTATGTTCCCTTCTTTTAATTCATGAGGCATTGACTGGTAATTGCAGTACATTTTGGTATTTATCTGGTTAGCGCCTCCATTGACCGTCCTTCTCAGGCATGTATACAACACCTTGTCCAGCTCCAAACTCAGTGGTAATGAATGAATGACAGCGAAGAATCAATCACCCAGCACTTGCAACTGTTCTTTAAGAAGCTCACCAACATCCATGCTCCCATCCCTCTGAGACCGCCGATTATCCGCCCCATGTCAGAGACCTCGAAAATCTCAGCCAGTATGTAGTAAGCATTCAGCAAGACCGGATCCGGTGGCGGGACATCATTATCATCATCGTCATTCTCCGCGCCCTTCCTGACGGGGCGGAATCTAACCGTTTCCGGGAGGATGTCCTTGGAGATAGTAGAGAAATTGCTATACGTTTTAGACGGTAGACGTGGGGCTCTCTCTGTGATGGGAAAAGTACCATTATTAGTGAAGAGATGAAGAACGAGGTATGTACCAAAATATGAATATACAAATAAACAAAATAAAAAAATTACAGCACATACTGTAGCCTCAAATGCAAGGGAAAATCTCCTAAAACTCGCTATGAAAAAGCCTACTCATCAAGACGGCGTTGGATGGTTCTTTTATGCGATCCGGATCCATTCCGATTCGTTTTAACTCTGGGAAGCAGGTACAGAACTGTTCACCTGTCACTCGCGGGCTTGGATGGCGTTTGTTTTACATTAGCACGTATATTAGATATAATGATGAGTAATTGAAAAAAAAGGAAAGTCAACCCAAACACGAACGTACCTCTGCATCCTCATAAGGAGGAAAAGCAGAAAACGCGTACGAATACGAGAACGGGATGACACATCCACTTCAAGAGGAGCATGTTTCTCGCTATCCGGCTCCCCTAGATTTTTCCAGTGAATATACTCCATGCTCTTGTCGAGGACGCATCGATAGTAATCTCTCCGCATGCACTGCCGGCGCAGGTTCGTCCTCCGACGACTGGGAGGCGGGAGCTCTTCCGCTGACACAGTGTCCTACTGGAATACAAAAGCCCATCACGGAGGTTCTCAAAGACGGCAAGCAATCGGCTGTCATCATCATCTCCGCACGCGAGCACGTCTCTAGCAACGGCCTCCCTTCCACCCTCTGGCAATAAATCGATAAACGCATGAAGACAGTCAATCAGCCTTTCGTCTCTCTGGCCCCTTGTGGGCCTCTATCTATCGATCCGTGTCTTTGCACGGGCAGCCACGGCGGGCCACTCTGGCGCAAAGTTGGCCGGACTATCCGTACTCAGGATGGATGATCCCTGCTGCTGGCCTGGCAGCTGGGTGTCTGTCACTCAACGTCGCTTAGCCGGGGGAAGGAGTTTGTCATGTTCAGAATCAGGGGCCTTGCGAGCAATGCGAAGGGACCGGCGTAGCTGTGGCTGTTTCTGCTGGGACGGGTTTCGTGGCATGGTGAATGAAGTTCTGAATACAGACGCGGTAAGTAGGTACCTAATTATTTAAACTACTGGGAGAAAGAGAAGGAAGTGTAAGGCGGGCGGTCCCCAAGAGGTCAATAAAAATCAACAGTGTAGCATGTAATCATATTTCATGGGTGCCTTGGATGCCATCCACGGTTGGCAGTGCTGAAAGGTCGCAAGTATAACGAGTCTACGGTTTGAGTCGGACCAGTTACCAGCATGGAAACTTCTGGGACACAAAGCAAGAGCAGTTCAGCCTAGGTTGGGGCTATCTAGAAGATCTGAATGATGTCCCTTGTTTTTGAATACCACCAAGCAATAGCCTGAGAGATGGTCAGCAGATCTCTTCTGTGTGATATAACTCATTAAGGACGTACTGCAGATTGTACAAATCACCTTGTTGCCTAAGATGTACCGTATTATCTGTTTCAAAATTGATGTTTTCTAGTTGTCTGTCCTTTTTATCTTTTCTGTACACGAGCCATATTCGACGGATTGTCGCACCATTTGATAAGGCGATCTCGTGAGAGTGATTTCCTTGAATTCGACCGACAACTTCTGAAGTTCCAGAATGGTAGACAAATCTGAGGCCTGTGCAATGACCTGTCTCATAATAAAAGAGAATTTTTGAGATTGCGGAGAGTCTAGCACAGGACTCAACATGGAAATTATTCTCTCGCTCATAAGGTGGGTCTATCATTGGCATACTCAGCACAGGTTGGATGCTGTGACAAATACTGCCACGGGAGCCAGCGGTGTATATTGCCCCAAATGACTCGATTGCATGCCCCATTCGAAAATAGAGGCCACTGATGTAATGTGCCGCTGGCGGTCGAAGGGTTCTGATTGTGCAATGAGTTCCAGGAGCCAGGGCACAATCAAAGAGGTGTTGCCGGTTCCAGCAGTTAGTTCTTATCTAGTAAATTATGAGTAGCTGATAAAATGTCCATATCAGCAATTTTGCGCAGGGCTTACCATTATGGCTGGAGGAAGGTACTGCGAGTGCATGCGGACATCAATCTCGCTTATCACCTCATGAGGTCCATGCAGAGGGAAGAAGTTTGCCATGGAGTTACCTTCGTCAACGCGGTGTATCATTGACGGTGTGTGTATATATAGTCCGATAATCCCTTGAAAAGCATTGTCACAGAACATTGTGATGCCAGACACATCTTCATCTAGCCACACAACTTCGGTGGTAAAGTTTCCAAAGCAAGTCACCAGATCTCTCTCTTTCAGGGTCCTTTTGCACAAAGTCCTCTTCAAAAATAAGCCCATGATAAGAAGCATGCTTGTATCTCATCAGAATCTTTTCCTCAAATGGGGAATCATGACACCAGCTGATTTGTCGGAACTTGAGGCTCTAAGACCCATGTCAGCAACTTTCGCGAACTGAAACATTAACACACACATCTTGAATAATCCGAATTTCAGTATCCCCATGCCTCATGCTGAGCCCTTCCCAGCATCTGATGTCCTCAGGACCGCCGGAAGACCACCGTGATTCCCCAAATTTCATAGTCTGTATTCCCAGTGCGTCCATGACAAACCCGATTCTATCAATTTGATGGGAAATATCGACATTGTCTAGTACATCAGACTGGTTGCCAAAGAATTGAAGACCAGCGCCGGTCTGGAATCCAATGCCACAGACATAACGATTTCCTCAGAGGACTCTTGAGTGAACCTCTATTGCATTAATCTTGTCGGGGATTTTAGCAACCAGCCGGTGAAAACTGAAGGAGTGAGTAACCGGCTGGAGAGGCGCTCTCACATTGAAAGTTGGTAAGTTCCTGTCGTTTTCAGGAATATGACATAGATACTTGGCTAGAGGCACCACATTTGATTGAAGTTCCCATCTTTTGTCAAGTCCAAGATACTGAGTCCGTGAGAACTCAGAGAAGATAGCAAGCATCAGGGCTTGTCCATAACATGAAGTGCTCATGATGTCAATGGAACGGTAGAAATGCCACCGATGCTGCTGGGAAAATAAATCTGCAAAGGCCAAAGCTTGCTTGCTGGAACAGAAGAAACTGATCAGAGCCGATGGAGGAAGATATTTGAGAATTATCATACTGATTTCGGGAGGTAACTGTAGCAAGGTAGGTCTATTGCTGATGGCGCCTCTTGGCTCCAGCTCCCAATTCCTGAATCGCTCTAATGAGCTGGATGGTATTATGGGATTAATTGGATGAGACAACCTGTTGCAGCACTGTTCAGCTTAAATCAGCCTTTCTTGGCAGGTCTGTGGCCTCACATGACAGCTCGAATGGCTCTTCATATCCAAAGTTTCTCTGTCTGTCAGGCTGAAGGGACTGGAAGAGCATAAATAACTGATCAGGATGGATTTCTCTCATTGCAACCTCCTGCAATAAGCGGAGACAGGACAAATGAAGAAGAAAAGCATTTGTAGGCATAAATGGCACAGCAGAGTTGAAAACTTTGATCTGTGTGGTAATTGATCGGTCAGAGGCTGTCAGGCTTCCAATTTCTGCAAACAGGGGCCTTTTTTTCAAGAGCAGATTGCCAATGCAAGCACTGTTGTTCTTCAAAAAGACTAAGGAGAAATTTTGGTCAGTGTTCAACTGATCTCAAGAGATGTCATTAAATACCAGAACAGAATTCTCTTGTCCATTTCTCCTCGCCTATACCGCCAGAACAAAGCATGCACTGAAGAGGAACAGGATATGAGTTAATCCGTAGTCCGCAGTCCAAGTAATCACTGCAGCGAAATCAGACATTTTCGGATGCCCGAAAATAAACCAGTATACCTTTCTTGACTTTTTAGTCACTCCGAGTCTGCAGTTCTCATCGACAATTTTTATTTACATGCGTGATCCTTTTCAGCTACGCATCGGAAGCCTTTGACTGAATGCGTCATAGCCTTCTTCCGACGTCTCGGGCGCGTTTGGCATAGACAGCCGTCACTGCCCAGGAGATTCTCTGACATTGGATGTCACTTGATCGGTCCCGACTATCTTGTGGAAGAGGAAACGCTACCATTTTACGAACAGATCAGTATTGTCCAGTTCGCATAGGTGAAGTTTTCAAATCGAGATACCAAGTTGTCGGGGAACTGGGCTATGAGCCTATTCAACGGTGTGGCTCTGTCGTGATTTGAGGTAGACAGATGAACCCATATTTGAGATTCGGGAGGTCAACGACTCACGCTTCACAGCGAACACAAATACGCAGCTTTGAAAAGTCTCCACACAACTGCGAAAGTTCCCCTTTCAAAAGACGCAGAGAGCTTGTTGTCTATGAACACCTTAGGAAGATCAGATCGTCGCACCCAGGCCAACCTTACATTCGTGAGCTCATCGATGCATCTAAGCGTTCTTGACATGCTGGAATCGCATTCCGAGCCTTCCAATGCACCTCTTCTGAGGCTGATGTTGAAACATCTCCTTGCCGCTCTGGACTTTCTACATACAGAAGCCGGTGTTGTTCACACTGGTAGTAATTTCTCCATATGCATAATTCTGAGTCCAATTGATTATTAACTTTATTTCTCAGATTTGAAGGCGGGTAATTTGATGCTCATTATTGCGGTTAATTCTATGCTGGAGGATTTTGAAAAGGCCGAGTTGGAAAACCCAAGTCCAAGAAAGATCATAGACGAGACACGAACCATCTATACATCTCGCAGCTTTGGCAAGCCGAAAAATGGCAGGTGGGGTTATCCAGTTTTGTGCGATTTTGGGGAGGCTAGAATTGGGAGAGTGCAACAGACAGATACCTCTGCATGTCTCCAGGGCTCCTGAAGTGACATTTGAGATACGTTGGGGTCCTCCCGTCGATATATGGAATCTCGCTACTCTGGCAATGTTTCGCTTCGCTGTAAAATGAATTCTGCTCACCATCTCATGAATGAGGAAGGCAACTATGATCCGTTCAAGGACATGGCGTAGATAACAGGTTTTCTAGGGCTTACCCCAAAGGAATTCATGCTACGGAGCGAGACTACTTCACAGTGTTTCGATGTTAACGGTGAGTTAGTTGCTATCACCACAGCCGTCTACGTTCCTTTGCATCAGGCCTTGTTCAATTTCGTTCAGGTCGCTGGAAGGCAGAGGAGCATGCCAGAATTCCCACGACCTCATTAGAGGAAGTAGAGACGCGTCTGGAAGGCAGGGATAAGGACCTATTTCTTCAATTTATACGGTCAATGCTGAAATGGCTTCCCGGAGAGTGAAAGACTGCGAGGGAGCTCTTGGACGATCCCTGGCGTCAACAGCAAACCTACATGTACCGAGCCATACATGGAGTTTCATCAAACCGCCCTACTCAAAACTCTTCCAACCCTCATGTTAGCTAACGTAAGACTGTCGACAGCACTCGAATAACTGCAAGAAATCCCGATAGTCATCATAGTCCACCAAGCGACCAATATCACCAGCAAGAACCAATTGCGAAGAGGAAACAGGAATTTTAAAGGAGGAATACTGTCGGTTAACTTCGAGGTGGAGATCGGATACAATTTGGAAGGAGATTGAGGATCTGTTTAGAAGGGATCGGATTATCCGCACCACCATGATGCTGCATCTCCAGGATGAGTTCTGATCATCGAAAAGGCCAAGGCAAGGATGCAAACTTGTTGGGACTCTTGAGCGATTGATCCTGATTACCTCTGTTTTGAGATCTGATGTACTGTACAGTACAAAAAAAACAGCTCATTATTGTTTCCCGGCGTGATTGAGATGCCTAACTCGGAGGCATCAAGGCTGTCCATCAACAGTAGTGGCCGAGGCAATTTGAGATTGTCCTTGGAGATAGCTGCAAATGACCGACGCAGGATGATGCGACTGGTGGACATACTTTGCTGCTTGTGCACCTGTTCCATCCGAAGAGTGCATTAGTCCGGCGGTACACCTCACGGTTACACTATTCCGTCGGCTCATATGGCAACAGGCCAGCCGTCGACATATTTCAGGGCATTATAGCCCATCTGGGCGTCCTATCGCTTGCGTTAGGCACATCACTGCCGAAAATCTTTTTAGGGACATAGGGAAATGTCAAACAGACCCAAAATCCAAGGCCAATGTTCTTGTCCACTATTTGGCAACACCGTCAGTTACTCATCTCGTCCGAGGTAGTGAGGAGTGGTAGAAGTGGTCACTTACGGTAATGGTAGTATAGAATATCTGTGTCTCCATCGGCCAATACCCCCTGCCCTCCCGGTGCAAGCACATGGCCATTAGAAGCGTAAGCAATAGTGCCGCCTCCTTTTACCAGATCGACGCCATTGCGATCGACGAATGGACCTGTAGGACTCCTGGACCTTCCGACTCTGATACTATATCTGTTGCAGACAAGTCAGCTAATATGGTATTATGGGAGACGATGCTGAAGGGATCATTCAGCCTTACAGGTCCTCGGGCGCCGGGAGCGCGTTGAGATTGAGGTCGCAGCATCTTCCATGGCTGTACCAGAGATAATACCACCCGTCTCGGCAGCTCATGGTGGCCCCTTCCACAGGATGTGAACCCGTCTCATCGCGGCAAAGAGGGTTTGGATCCGAACCACCAGCGTCAAGCGGTTTTGGCTCGTAGACGAGGTTCTTTGCATCTGGGTGCTTTGGATTCAGAACCGATTTCAGGTCCGGAGCCAGAGGAACCTGCCAGACGCCAGTCCAGAAACTGCCAAAGGTCAGATAGCCTTTGCCATCCGCTGTGACAAAAACATGCGGATCGATGGTGTTGGACTTGTCAAAGGGATGCACATTGGCTCCTTCGCCATTCCCTGACTGAACTATGAGGCCATGATCTACCCATCCGCCATGTCCTGGTGTCTTCGAGGTTGTTACACCAATAGCGCTGTCTCGACACCCGGCTTGGCTAACACTATAGTAGCAGTAAAACGTGTCGCCATGCTGGATGACAGTGGGTGCCCATGGAGCGATATTGTCGCCTTTCTTGATCACACTTGGCCCGTCTAGCACAGTTCCAACCTTTTCCCAAGGTCCATCCAGACCGGGGGATTGAAATATACTGATATTCGGTCCGACACCGTACGCATAGTAGGAATCCCCGACTTTGATGATGCTTGGGTCATGGATCTGGAGTCCGGTGACATGGGGCCCTGGAAAATCGTCGCGGCGCTCGAACGGAAGTTTGAAAGAATAACATATAGATAGCAAAGAAATCAATGCAAATGCGAGCAACATCTTGAGAACGCGACGGGATATGAGAGAACGAGAGGAAAGAGACCGACGAACACCATCATCGCGTAGAAACAAAAGAGCTTGCTTTGGCGATATATACATCGAAGAAGTAGAGGGAATCATCTTGGCAATGAGTAAAACCAACCGCTTTCAGGTCTTCGAAGTGATCGCCAAACACCTGATAGTGGTACATCTGCTGATGTCAGACAATGGATGCACATACCTCCTGCTGCTCTGGCATGCAAGGTCGACGGGACCTCTTACGGCCAGCACGTGAACGAATGCAGGATGTAGCACACCGCCTAGGATGCTCATAGAGACCGCCATGGCTGCGGAGCACAAAAGGAACAGCTTTACAGCGTAGGAGCTCTGTTTTGGTCTGTTTTGGTCCTCAGTTAGAAAAGTAGAGAGTGTGTACCTCAAACATCCACCGACAAATCAGGATGTTTTTGAGGCGTTGACAAACTCGGAAAGACACAAACTGGCGCCGTCACTAGACGTCCTGAAACTCCCGCATTTATTCTGCTGGCAGAATCATAAGATCCCCTGCAGCTCAATCCCCCCTGGCTTCTGTTTCTGAACCCCATCGGTGACGTATATGGATATTAGGGACCGCGGTCATCTGCTTCATCAGCTTAATCAGCTTTGTCAGATTCATTAGATTCTCATTGCTGTTTACCATATGATCATAAAGGACGGAAGCACTTGATTCCATCCTGGAGGGTTGTACTGACCAAAAAAAAAAATACCGGTTCTGACTGCAATTAGTGACCACAGCCTCTTTGTATTTGAGCGGTATCTTTCTCTGACAGGAGATCAGCTTCACTAACTTACCCTGCAAACAGATCTGCAATGAGAGCAGGAACACAGAAGCATTATGTTCAACATGCGCTTAGGTAGCCGTCGTGTAGCCTCCAGATCCACCAAATGTCGCATCAAACAGACCATGTGAGAGCTGGCACATATTAACTACCAACTTCCTGCATCAGATGATGCTGATGCCTGGCACAAAATCCAACAGTTGTCTACATTGTGAAGCACAGAGCTAAACTGAGGAACAAATACCTGTGATCAAGCCTTGTCACTTTTCGGTCATGTCCATGGATACTGCTAATAGAGTCTCCGTTTAGATGGATCTGGTCCACAAAATCTGCGATTTGCGGAAAGATTCCAAGGTTCAGGAACTTTACATGCTCAAATCGGGACCATTCTTCAGTATATTTATTTGCGGTAAAGTTTTAGATTTAAAATGCTCTCTGAAATGGAACGACAGTAATAAAAAGTCCTGTGTATCATCTGGTATTTAGGGGCTAGATAGATAAGCCCTAAAGCCCGAAGTCCATACATCTATGTATTTCCGCAGGCGGTAACTATCTCTAGCGGTCAACGGACTTGAAAGTGAGACAGCTTGCCGTAAACATCACAAAACCGCTCTTGGGCTTCGCTTTTTTCAACCTGGACCTTCAGAACGCAAGAGCATCCTGCTTTTGTGAGGCGTCCTATTTTCCTAACAATATGAAATCAGTCGCGGGATCGATCGGTTACAGAAGCAGAAGCGGGAAAGTAATTGTGTAAATGGAAGAGACCCAGTCCCTGATGCCCAGGCCGAACCTCGATGTTTCTCAATTCGGAAAGCAGTCACCGCGGGCGTATAAGTCCCTCGATCCCCGCCGAACCGGATCTCACTTTTTCCAAAAGGAACCCTTCAATAGGACTTAGATACAACTGACAGAGAGACGTGTTATATTGTCTAGAGGTTACATTGCTACCTAGCTTCTTGATCGATCCAGGTCTTCATTCAGCACAAGGCATTGTGACACGATGCCCATCATATCACGGTGCGGCTGCACATCAAGCAGGCTTCAAAGTGGAATGCTATGTTAATGAGAGCTGTTACAATCTTAGACAATAATAACAATACAAAGATACGATTGATTGAAGGTCATCACTGCAAACTCCCATTTCCACTATGCCACACGATTGCTCTAATGTCGACAACAACTACCTACCAATATCAATGTCCTATACCGTCCAATGCGGAGCAACCAACAAGGTACAACCTTGTTTGAGTCTGCATTTTTATCTCTATTTCTTATCCTAAATATAATAGGAACAAGTAACCAAATGCCCATACTCAGGAGATAGATGCGACCCAACCAAGAGCGCCTTCGAAAATATGGCTCAATTTCCAAACCTGTTCCTTTGACATTGTACCGTACTCACACACTAACCTAGGCAAAAACCTCCATGCACACCCTAAAGAATTTCTAGCGTTCCCAATGGCAATATGGTCGCTTCTGCAGTTTCCGCTGCTTCCATACAGCCCGTCTCTCTTGGCTGGCTCTCTGTCATTGTGGAAGTGGTCTTAACCGTTATCGTGGAAACGCACACTTCGCGCACGTCGTCTCGAATGTGCTCTGGCATGTTTTGACACTGCTCGAAAAGGCCAGTGGAGGCAGCAATCCCATCGGCGGCACCAGCGGTGCGGGCGATACCGCAGGTATCGATGCAATATCCATCGCACTTGCAGCGATAGTTGGCAGAGCAGCAGTCAGCAGACTCGTGAAGTGCGCAGGCTCTGCTACTGTCGTGAATGTTGATGTTGGAGTGAAATGGTAGTGGTGCCCCTTCGACCCTCCAGGACGTAGGATCGCCTTGGACGCTCCCAGAATGATGGCGACACAGAGGACCGGAATGATCAGCAGCGGCAGTAGGATCAAGACGTCGGCAGCGTTCCTCCAAGTGCGATTCACGCGAGACTCTGGCGGAGGCTGGGGCTGATATTGATCTGCGCGCGGGGGTGGAGGCGGGGCGGACCTGGCCCTGGAAGTGCTCCTCTCGCGAATCCCGGTGCCAGAACTGTCGCCCGCTGGCTGGCAGAAGGTTGGGAACTCCGTGAGCGATGACCGGACCGAATTGGAATGCAGCTGCTGCTCGGAAGTGTTCGTCCCGCTGAAGGGTCGGAAGGCCCTGTTTGGAAAGTGAGATGGGTCCATTTTTCAGACAAAGTCCCTGATAATGTGTTTAGTAATGTGGTCTAAATCTACAAGCTGATATATTGTGGATCATCTGTCGACAATGTGGTTGAAGGGACAATTGGAGTCGAGAGAAATTTATGTACTGGTTGTGAGCAAGAACTCTGATATGTAATGTGAATAGGCCCATCAAGCTGCTGGTGAATGGAGGGAAAGCGCAGTTCATCACTGAGTACATGGGACCTTGGTCAAGTATATGAAATCCTTTTCACGTTAATCCTGGCCGAGAATGTTCTGCTTCGAGGTTGTGAACGCTGTACATAGACAAAGAAGCTCCCACCATGTGTTGCATTGAATATTAGCAGAATAATCATTCACTGCTCAGAAATTTGCTACCAAGTGAGGTGAGAAAAGACACGCAAGGAGCAAGAGTAATGATAGTGAACAAGATATTCCTAATGCTGATCTTAAAAGATAGAGGTCTATCGGATCCAGACTTGAGGGGTATCTAAACGCTTCCACAGCACCACCGAAACCACCACCATATTTTCCATCCTACCATCCACGCCTCATCCCATGCATGTAATGGACCTCCTTAACCAACTCCCAGAAATCCAAATCCAAATCCTAAAGACAATCCTCAGCGCCTTTCCAGAATGCCGCCCGACCCTCGGAGATAATGCATCAACAACGCGACCGAAATAACAGCCAGAGCAACGAACAAAATGAAAAGAGAAAGAAGCAGATGGGGCAGCTTTTCCCATCTGCCGAGAGCGATTATCCACCCGCGGATTGGCTGCTTGGGCTCATCGTCAGCGCCAGAATCGTCAAGCAAGCCCGAAGTCGTCCTCTCCTTCTGCTCTCGCTGTCGTCGTCGTTCCTGTTCCCTCTGAGATCGTGAAGACGGTCCCTGATCGGGCTTATGATGACGATCATCAACACCATGATCAGGAAAAGTATCCGGCTCAGAGATCGCGTACGGTCTGACGACCAGTCTCTCGCTTCCCTCTCTCCCTCTCCCTCGAAGCATCTCTGAACGAACCCGGCGGAGCAGCAGCCGGGGAAGGTGGTGCTGGGGCCGTCTGGGTGTGTGCAGGCTTTATCGTTTTATGTAGGTACTATTTAAGTACCTTGTTCCAGATAATCTATCCCCAGGTACGGAGGAGAAGAATGAGAGGAGTGGAGAGATATGGAGTGGAGTGGTTAAGTAGCTTAGTTCCTTTGAAATCCAAAACAGGTAAGTAGTGACAGCAAATAGTACGCCAGTCTTCTGTAATAGGAAATAACAGGCTCTTTCCAAATATTTCCCAAATCTCTAGTTGCAGCGGATCAGGCCGGAACGAATGAACAAAAAAGGCCTTTGGAATGTGCCGTCAGAGTCGGACCTGGCTAGTTGGTTGGGTCCCCGACCTCAGACATCTGGTAATACTACTCTGAGTAGTCGCTGCACCGCGTGATAGATAAAAAAAATACCTTTGCTCCTAATTAAAAAAGGAAGAAGCTTTTTATTTACTTCTTCGGGAAAGTAAATGGCATTTAACTCCGTTGTTGGCAGCAAACAAAATTATATAGTAAATGTGCTGTACCTCGATATATAATACAGTTCTTAAGTATAAAAAAATAGCGGAAGGTAGTAGACGACTGCTTGATCCGACAAGATTCACAGCAAGCATTTGAATAACCCATACCGGTTGAGGACACTAAACCGAAATATCCCCTCGATCAAAAATACGAAACGCGAGGAGCCGTTGAATATAGAATGAAAAAGAGAACTAGTAAGGCGCACTCATAAGAGACCAGTGAAGAGCAGCGGAAAGATCTCTCCTTCGGGGAATCAGAACCTAGTCTCCTGTGCTTGTCACCGGTATTGAATGAAAATCGGAACAATAAACCTTAAAGAAGATTACGTATTATATGATTCCCTTTGATTTATATACCACGCTGCTGTGGAATTCCAAGCATAGCCATGCTCAACTCAGTCAAATCATAATATACACGCTACATCTGCATCTATCATACGTACCCTACAGAAATCTAATCACTACGAAGATAAAGTCAGGAAGAAGAGCAATTAAGAGGCATTGTCATGAATTGCTCTGTATCATGTAATTAATATACTCCAACTATATTTTTTAATAATTAGGTAGGTAGCAGTTCTCTGATTTCCATTGAGATCCAGTGACCATCGCATCCATTCCTTCCAGGTTCGCGGAAGGAACTCCTCAACAAGCCTCATACCCCACCTACACCTCGTGTAATCAAGGTTCCGTAGTGTAATGGCTATCACAGCGGATTCTGACTAGATGCTTCGGCCTAGTCGGAGCTTCGGAACCCCTGTTCCGCTAATCCCGGTTCGATCCCGGGCGGGACCTGAACTTTTTTCCCTTGTTCCATATCGCGTCTCTGGCCAGCTACCTGGTTACTTTTTGTTACTTTTCCATACCGTCTTGAAAATTAATTGAAAAATAGTTCTAGGGATATGGTATCAGTCTGATATGATCAAGGATAAATGAAAACTCCTGCCAAGTCAAAAGGAATAGGGTGTGGAGTTCTGTCGTAGCTCTTGTTGCTTTGTTTATAAAATAAATTCTTCGTGAGTGGTCATGCCTTTACTTTGTCGATTGCCTTCGAGCGATAGCATTATGCACACAGGAGAAAGTAGCTACTTTTGCATGCGAATAAGTAAAGAATACATACATAGCCTAACATAGCCAGGAATGACAGTTTATATACATATTCTCGAATACTCAGGTAGGTCGTTACCCTATCAGTCTCTTGAATACAATCCAATCAGTTCGTTATCCAGCCCAACCCCTTCGCCAGATACCCCTTCATCCCGCTATCCTTCTCCTCGTCGGGATTCTGATCGACGTAGAACCGCCGCATGGCGTCCAGATCGATCGTGCGTGCATCCACCCACCACGGGCCGCGGTAGTAGATCCTTGCGCCCAGGTAGATCACCACGACGGCTACCACGCTGATGTAGTTGGCGAAGAAGGTCTTAGCGCTGGGCTTCTCGCCCAGGGGGAACAGGCTCAGGTAGAATTCCACCCCGATCAGGATGACGCACCAGCTCAGACCCCACCATGCGCCCCATGGCCACGTCCACGTCCGCCAGGGGAGGTCGGATGGCGAGCGGCCCTGGACCTTCCAGGCGTAGCGCATGCGGATGTGCGACAGGCAGATCATGGCCCAGCCGAACAGGGTCAGGAGGGAGGTCAGGTTCGAGAACCAGGTGAAGACGTCGCTGCCATTCTCGCTGACGTTGAGGTAGGCGAGTCCGCCTCCGAGGATGAGGGTCGGAACGAGGCCAAACCAGGGGCGGCCGATTTTGTCAGCTTTGCCAAAGGCCTGCAAAGATATCAGTCGATATCCAGCACAGATCATATGTTTTATTGGAGGACCGTAGGATAGGGGCACTAACCTTTGGAGCCAGACCAAGGTGCGCAAGACCAACCAGAGTGCGAGAGCCGCCGTAGGCTTGGATGCTTCCCGTCGAGAGCACTGAAATGAAGATGATAGCATTCATGATGTGTGCCAGCGGCGCCAGTCCAGCGTTTCGATACGCGATGACGAAAGGAGAGGCGTTTGTTCCGGAGCCACCAAAGATATTCGGGTCTTGCGGAGAGACGGTGATGGTGACCATCAGCGAACCGATGATGTAGAAAAGCGAGAGACGAATCCAGATGGAACCAACAGCTCGAGGAACTGCCTTCCGGGGATTCGCGGTCTCCGCTGCTACAAGGCCGCAATTTTCGGAGCCGGCCATTGCGAAGATGCAAGTTGGCATCACTGACAGCCAGCCTTTGAAGCCATGGGTAAAAGGCTCAGAGTTCCAGTAGCGGAAGCCTATTGCCTCGTGGTTTGGTGCGCCGCCAGCGGAGATGACTGGAATAGGGTTAGAACATGAAAGGTCCTCGACAAGTAAATAGGATTTGGTTTTGTAGTTGATGGGACTGATTGGGGATAGCCTTGGGAGCTAAAAGCGACTTACCGATGAACGAGATGATGACCACAAATATCCAAGTGAATTTGATGGAGGCGGCAACAACCTCGATCTCCGCGAAGAAGCTGACGACCCATATGTTGACAAAGATGATGACCACCCAGAAGATGGTGATCCACGCCGCGGTCGGCACACTGTCTGTCCAGAAATTGAGGACAGTCACGACACCCTGGCAAATCGTGTAAGCGTGTTTGTTCAAGCTAGACAGGAGGTACATATGAATACTTGAAGCTCATTCGCAATGGTGATCCAAAACGTAAACCAGTACGCCCATCCCAGCGCAAAACTGGCCGCGGGGTCAACGAAGATGCCCGTCCACTGGATGAAGGCGGACGGCAGAGGGTACATGACGGCCATCTCTCCAATGGAATGGCTGACAGCCCAGATCATCGAGCCGCTCAGCAGGTATCCGATGAAGATGCCCGCCGGACCACCCGAAGAAAGCGACTTGCCACTACCGAGCCATAGACCCATTCCAATGGACGATCCTAGCGCAATCATCGTAATATGCCTCGTAGCGAGGATGCGCTTCAGCTCGGTTTCCGCGCCATGGTCGGCAGAGTAGGATTCTCCCACAACCTGGGGGTCTTTCTCCCTTTTGGACGGGTGTTGCGGCGGACTGTGTTCGGTGGCAGTCATCTCCTTGAGTCCGGTGATGGAGGCCCAGAGGCAAGAGAAGAGAGAGGGAGAGAAAAAGGGAGGTCAAGCAGTACGGAACCAGGCCAGAAGGCGAGGAGCAGGGGACATGGAGACCTTTATCACAGACGAGCGTTTCTACCCCAGATGCAACCTCGTTCCAGCCACTATCTCCAACCGTTGGGAACACATGGCGATGCTCCAATGGCGCTTGCAGGAGATGATCCCTATCGTATCCAGAGATAAGGAGGTCGTGTTCCTCTTCCAGAAGCCGTGGGGGGCGCCTGTGGCGAGCCAATGACTCTGAATACCAAACGGGGTGTCACTGACAAGAGACCGCAGAGAGCCTAGCGTTCGACCTGAGCAGGGAGAAGACATGCTGGTCAGACTGGGCGTAAGACTTGATATGAGGACGAAGGTGTCAGGGATGCGACGGAATAGATAAGCCCCGAGTCAAGACGGCGTCGTGTAGTGGCAGGAGTATGTCGTCGACTGTATCCTTTGTCCCGCTCGGCAGGTCCTGTGATACAATATAAATGTCAACCAGCTTGAACTGAGATATGTGGTTGTCCAGCTATGCAGAGTATTCCCTACCTAGATACCTACTCACCAGCAAGATCAGAAGGGAAAGGGGGTTGAAGCTCTTCTTTCTGCTCTATGTAGCACAAGGCAGCGGTCCATCCCCTGTCCTCGATGCCTCAGGACAAAGAGGCCCGGAGCTCATTAATACCTTTCCTGCGTGTTCCATTCGCCAGACACAACATAACCTGAGCGATCAACCGGGGCTGTCGGGCGCAGCTTGCAGGGTTGAGATAGGCATCCAGGATGCGTTGCATCAAAGACTACGCCAACAAGCGCCCCGGTCCCTCTTATCGCAGATGTCCGCAGGAGTTGTGGTGTCCACGGAGGGAACTCCGTAGGATGCTTTCAACGGCGACGATCGTGGCGCAGTACGTGCTGATAAGCTGGTAGGGAGCCTATCAGATCCTGTTCTGTTCTGTCCCCGGGCTCGAGTTGCAACAAGGGCAGACCTGGTCCGATCTGGCAATCTGCCGCTAGCATCCTCTCCACAACCGCTTAAAGCCCAACCCGAAGCGTAGGTATAAGTAATGTTCTATTTAAATCTTGAACTTGCATCAGGGACAGACATAAACACTGAAAGAATATTTATCTATATATAGCTGCAATTAAAACACTGTATGCAAAGTGGAGATGGTTCTTTATCCGATCTTGTCGTGTTACACGCATTGTACATGTACTGTACATTAGAAAAAAGCCGGTGATTTGCCTGTCTCTACTTTGTTCCAACCCGGAGACCTCCCATAAAACAAAGACTTGTCAGAGACCCTTCCAAAGCGATCAGACAACATGGCAAAGGACACAAAAGCTGGATCCCCACCAGCTCAAACCGCTTTATCCAACGCCTGTCCCAGGCACATCTCATAGTACATTCCCTTCTTCTTAATCAGCTCCTCGTGGGTGCCTTGCTCAGCAATCATGCCCTCAACAAGCACGAAGATCTGATCTGCATCTTTCACCGTGGACAGGCGATGGGCAATGGCGATCGTCGTCCTCCCTTCCTTGGCCTTGTCCAACGCAGCCTGCACGACTCGCTCACTCTCCGTGTCCAAAGCCGAGGTCGCTTCGTCCAGCAGCAACAATCGTGGCTGACGGATGAGCGCCCGCGCAATGGCAATGCGCTGCCGCTGTCCACCGGACAGGAGCGTTCCTCTGGAACCGCACTGGGTGGCCAGGCCGTCTGGAAGAGAGGAGACAAAATCGTAGATGTTGGCCTGGCGACAAGCGTCGATGATCCGGTCGTCTGTTGCATCATCATCGCCCTCCAGCCCTAGCGCGATGTTCTCGCGGATCGTACCCTGATAGAGGATGGGCTCTTGCTGGACGAGGCCCAGATGCCTCCGATACGATTTTAGAGACAGCTTCGATAAGTCGGTGCCGTCGAATTTGATGCATCCGGAAGTGGGATCGTAGTATCGCTCTAGCAGAGAGATGAGGCTGGATTTCCCATGGCCCGATGGCCCAACGAAGGCGACGACTTGGCCAGGATGAATCTTTGGTTGTTAGCAAGGAAGATGAGGAGAAACCAGAAAGGTCCTACCTTGGCCTTGACGTGACGGAGGACAACACGATCCGGCCGTGTCGGGTATCGAAATTCCAGGTCCTCGCACTCGACCTGGGCAGCACCGTGATGGGGGTTCTCTGAGTCATCAATACCACCCTCCCTGACATTTGGGACTAGATCACGCAACCAAAGGATATAGTTGCATGCTGCCTGACCTTTGGTAAAACCTAGACAGCAAATGAGTTTCTGTCCTTTGAGGGGTGTGTCTGTTTCGGGCGAAACTAACTAGTTGTGAATGAGAAGAATGATGCCACTGCTTCCCCAGAAAGAATCACCCCGGTAATGACGATATAAAACCGGGTTGTCGAATACTCCCCAGTTGAATATAACCGTCCGCCATACCTAGGGGACATTAGAATCGAGCGTCCCAACTGATCTGTTCGGACTGCGGCTCACCAGAAGCTTAGGGCCATAGACAGCATTGACAGAGACTGTGTCAAAGAGAGCCAGAACATCGTCCAGACCAAGGATTTGATGGATCGTCTCTCAATCCCATCTAGTTTTTGGATATATCGATTCAGCACGGTCCGCTCGATCGCAAGAGATGCCACCGTTCGGATGGCCGAGACGGCTTCGCTCGCCAATGCCGCACTTTCGGCGAACCGACTATGGGTGTAGGCATCGAGGAGAAACTCGAGGCGGATCCTCAGATACCCACAGAGAATCATGGGGATCATAGCCGCAGCCAGGACGACCAGTCCAAACTTCCACCCGACAGCGATGGAGAGGACTGAACTGGAGACCACATTGACGATAGCAATGAGGATAATGCCAATGTTGAAGCTCAGTAGCTCTTGCAGGTGAGTTGGTTCGGTTGACAGACGCGATGCTAGAGCACCGGTCGTGTGCTCCGGTTGGTCATAGAAGGTCATGTCTTGCCGGAGGTAATTGTTGAACATCTCGAGCCGATAGACGTATACCACACTCTTTGACAAGTTAGTGAGACGGAGATCTAATTCAAATGTATCCAAATGGGTTAACAAGTAGCTACCCACCGTTGCGATGACATTTGTCACCCATCCCAGGATGGCGTATACGACGAGAACAACCAGTGCAATGACAAAGAACATCAACGCGTAAAAATCGCCTTTTTGGACCATGTCATGTGTATTGGGGATTTGAAAGACATCTAGAATTCTGGCAAAGACAAAGGCAAGGATTGGGTAAGTTCCACCTGATCAATGTATCTAGGGTTAGATTGCGAAGAACATCAATATAAGGGGTCACCAACCTCCCATAAGGCAAGCGACAAAAACGATGAGAAAATACCACCAGAGCTCACGCCGTTCTCTGACTAGGATGGCCAGACACCCCAGGAGGCTGCGACGGCGTGTTGAAGGTGACTTTTCGTTCTTATCGCAATCCGCCAGTGCATCCGCGTTTCGCGTAGAAGGAAAAGAAAAAGTGGACGACCGAACCTGATGGATCTCAGGTTTTTCCTGTTCTTCAGAAGATGGCGTCTCAGTCTCTGACCGAACACATCCTAGATCCTGCGCCCGGATCAGTCGATGATACGCTCCGCCGGCCGCGTTGAGTTCATCATGGGTTCCTTTCTCGATGACTTGGCCCTTGGACATCACCACGATCTGATCCGCCCTCCGGATGGTGGACAGCTTATGCGCGATCGTGATGGTGGTTCGCTTCAAGGAGACATTATCGAGAGCCTGTTGCACGATCTTCTCCGCCTTTGGGTCCAGTGCACTAGTTGCTTCATCAAGGATCAGGACCTTGGGGTCAGAGACGATGGCACGAGCGATGGCGATCCGCTGTTTCTGGCCACCGGACAGCATTGCCGCCCTTTCGCCAACCTGTGTGTCATATCCCTGCCTCAAGTTAGGCGGGAAATGCAAATAGTGGTTGTTAAATGGATTCAGAAGGGAAGATAATATACCTCTGGAAGACTCTGGATGAAGTCATGGGCATACGCCTCCTGACAAGCTTTAATGACGAGACGAAGTTGATCATCTTTAGGAAGATTAATGAGATCCGTTCCAACCAGGCCGTAGACGACATTTTCAAATATAGTTCCATTGAAAAGAGTGGGTTCCTTTGAGTGTCAATCAGGATCCAGTCAAGAATAAAGAGAGGTGATTCTCACCTGCTGCACGATACGGATATTGGTTCGAAGCCATTGGAGATTCAGCTCCTTGATATCTATCCCATCGAGGGTAATTTGTCCGCTGTCAGGATCGTACCATCGCTCCAGCAATCCGGTCACAGTGCTTTTTCCTGACCCGCTACTCCCCACGAGTGCGGTGGTTTTTCCCGCCGGAATGGAAAGGTTCAAGCTTTGAAGGATGGGCACATCCGGACGGGACGGATAGGAGAAGGACACATTGGAGAACTGGATCCCACCGGTGCATGTGTTCGGTCGACTCCCTTGCTTGGACAGGGAATCAATCGCTGGCTCTCGATCGATGACCTTGAACATCTCCCCTGCAGCCGACGCGGCCTTGGTAACCTGGATGATTTGGGGGGCAATCTGTGTCATGGCAGTGGCAGCCAAGATGACCGCGAAGATGACCCTGAGTTTAGGAATACCGTCAGTTTCCTTCTTCGTTTTTTAGGGTTTAATCGGGCTACACGATAGGCCAAGAATCAGGAAATCATACGTGACGATACTGCCGGGCTCGGTTATCTCGTCCTTAGTATACAATCGCACTCCCTGCCAGAACGCCAGCCCATATCCCGAGAACACGCAGAAAAACTCAGCCGAATATAAAATCCCCATGTTCAGGGACATGGTCAATCCGAGCCTCTTTGCTTCCTGGAGAAACCTCTCGTATTTGGCGGACAGCCTCGAAGAGGCGGAAAAGGCATGCACGGTTTTCATTGTTGCAAGGACTTCCTCCGCCAGCAACCCGGCCTGGGAGTTGACCTCCATGATTTTATTCTCCTGCCGCACGCAAATGGCCGCACAGATGGTCGTCACTATCAGGATTGCTGGTGCGATACAGACCGTGATAAGAGTGAGTTTCCATTGGACGATAAACGCGACCACAAAAGCCGCCACAAAGGTGGATGTCCCTTGCAATGCAAATCCAAGTTTCTCGGAGATGCCCTGGTTGACGAGATTCGCGTTGGTCGTCATCTGGACCGATGGCGTGCCACTGCGGTTCGAGTCAAAGAAGGCGATGTCTTGTCGAAGCAATCGGGTCAGAAAATCGATGCGCAGCGCTTTTGTGGTTCGCAATGCCGACATAGAGAGCGACAGCTATCATGATATGTTAGAACCCTGACATCGAAATTAACGGCTACAGAATCAATCAAGATAACCATACCGTCCAGACGTACGTTAGTACTAACTTCCCAGCAAACAAATAGACAAAATATAGCCTAAGTCATCAGCCACTTAGTGAATGGAGAATCAGAAGAACAACAGTGATTGACGCAGCATACGTGAACCGGTTCATTTCCGACCGAAACTCCTCCGGACTCTTGCTGCCGGTTGCCAGACCGTTGAAGGTCGTGATCATCTTGCCAAACAACAAATCCATGAGTGGCAGCGCAGATCCGGCCCCGACGGTGCCGATAAAGGCCAGGCCATTTAAGATCCAACCGAGCCCGTCTGTATAGGAGAAGATGCGCTGTCCGGGGAAAGTTCAAAGTCAGTGTGACCGTTCACTATCACAGAGGGATTAAACCGTACAGCATAAGTTTTGAGGCCACCAGCGTCTTTCTTCTCCTCCCCCGCCCCGTCGTGAGATATTGTGCCTTCCGCCCAGGAGAGGTTCCCGTCACTGTAGGGCTGTTGCTGGTCCTCGCCATTCATGGTTGCGCGGTGGTAACGGTGAGTATACCAGATGAGTTCTGTTCACCCAACAGGGGGTGTGCGAGGTTTTGAATTTTATCTCATGGTGGCCATAAATATGCCACAGAGTGTTTATACTACGTAGCTGCCTGCAAAAGAGTCGACAGTCATTGCATCTTTTTGCTTTGGCACTCGAGAATTAGGCGTGTAGGAACTCGGAGCCCGCGGGTCCCGCCCGCGGTGGACTTGGCGCTCCGCCGCGATGCAACTAGCAGCAGAATCCGGAGTCCGAGCAAGGCGAAATACGAGGGCCAATCAACAAAGACTACATATCTGTGTGAATCTTCTGTGCTCTTTAAGATTTTCAGCTGCTGTGATAGTTGTTTAGAGAAAAGATAAACATTTTTATGAAGATATTGATGAAGGGGACTCAGAATAAGTTGAACAGGCCGATGTATCTGATAATGACATAGGACACTCAATACAATAAAGCTATCTTACTTTAGGTAATCTGCAGTTTTCAAGTGCATAAGATCACATTTTCTTTAAAAAAAAGGAAAGAGAGAGAGAGATTCAAGTGATTTGGCTCACCGGGGTTAGTTGATCAGAGCTTTGTTAGATGACGGAGGATCTTCGATTACATGAGGGACCCTGAGAACGGCGAGGTCTCGTCTGGGGGCTGAGCATTGAAGTAAAACCATAAAAGGTCTTGCTAAAACTATCGCCAGTGTCCGTCAGCTAATGGACGATCCGATGGACCATCGGAGCTGAGCTCATGTTCTCCGTTTGATTTCTCCAAAATTTTGAGCGATCTGCCGACGCAAGCTAAAGCAGAGGAGATGTTGGAGCATTTTATAACGACGATCGAGAGTTTCTATCATATCTTACATCATCCAACGGCACGTTCTCGTCTCAGAGACATGTATTCAGATCTTGCCGCAGGGAAAAGTCCGACGCGTACGCGGCTGGCTTTCTTCTTGGGCATCTTCGCGGCGAGTGCACATTTTTCCAGCTGTCAGCGAAGCGGCAGCTCCATGACGATAAAAAGGAGGATGTGGTGGCATCTTGTTTCTTCTGACTGGTTAGTACCCACCCAATAAATTCATTTCCTGTTCGTGCGCAAGTCGAGCCTATTGGATTTCTAATCAAGTGTTTTTGTACTTTATCCAGGCTGTTAGCGAACCGGCGGCCCCCAGGAAGGCACGTATATGCTCCATCCACTTCAGATGGAAACCCGATATCCCAGCAACATCGAGGACGACGCCATCCCAACCGGTATAAGATATTCTTCAGAAGAAAAGTACGATCAGCCGCTAAGCACTCCGACATCCATGACCTACTTCATTTTCCGTATCAAGCTCGCCACTCTTTCCCGCGAAGTAGTGGATCATCTGCCAGCATCGTACTTTTCCTCCCGCGGCGCCGACTCCAGTGAAGACATCTATAATACCATTCTCCTTCTTGACCGAAAGTTCCAATCATTCCTAAAATCCTTGCCTCCATTCTTCCAGCTAAACTGCCGCAAGAACAGCGACAACACGCTCTTCTGTGAGAAGCCCTATTTGGATCTACAGCGATCCCTGCTGAACTTCGCAATACACACGCTTCTCGCGCGTCTGCATCGATCATTCTTGATCCGCGGCTCTTCCGAGCCCAAGTTTGCCTATTCCCATATGCAATGTATTCGATCAGCGGAGACGATATTGGAAATCTACCGCTCACGAATAACGAAAAAGACTGCGTTTTCGCGATTCTTCTACGTCCATCACCACGTTTTGATGGCAGCAGTGGCGCTGGCTATGGACTTCTGTTTCAACCCCGACGAAGTGAGGGTGGAGCAGCGCAAAGCTGATGTCCTGACGGCATGTCGGTTGCTGGAGGAAGACTCTAGAGTTCATCAGTCGTCATGCGGCTATCCCGATCAGGGTATTGCGAAAGGAGTCCAGAAAGCTATCCAATGCCTGAGGGTCATGCTGAAGAAGCACAAGGACAAGGAGCCAGACAGCTTCAGCTCTGATGACATGCCAGCTGAAGAAATAAAGACGACAGCGGGGTCAACCATAAAGGAGGGAGCAGAACAACGGGCATCGCGAAAACGACAAGTTCCCACTCATAGCGGTTCGAGTGTGACCGTTGATACATTTCAGCAGCCTGGAGAGAACTCACCTAACCAGACAGACAGCGGCACTCTTCAGTCCAGGCCCAATAATGTCACTCAGCAAAGGGGCATCGCGCAACACCTGAATCAGCAGCAGGAGCAGGCACGACGGGCTGTTCCCATCGAAGGAGATCCGATGTTCTTGTATGGGCATGAGCAGGAGCCGTACCAATTCCAGCAGCAGTTCGATGGTCTATGGAACGATTTCTTTTCTGTCGCCCCGACATTTGACGCGCCAGATTGGGACAACCTGTTGACTGACCTAGATTCGCACTTGGGAGGGGTCACGGGATGAAGTCGGATGTCAGTGCCTTCTTCGCGTCACCTCCAACTACGAGCCTTATTCTTGAATGTCGGACTGCGCGAACCTAGTAATCCGAAGGTATGATGATGAAAAGCTCTGATTCTTCGAATCTACCTAACTATCTGACTATTTATGGAATTAGGGGTTAAGACCTTCCGAATACTTCTTTGTTTAATGATCCCGAGATATTTTCGTGAAATAACAAAGGAAAATAGGTGTTTCGGGTATAGACAG
>Ga0207748_1000146_pt1 | contig 72375 bp, 64 predicted proteins | sample HigsolmetaGSP13D_FD_184841 | JGI IMG/M metagenome (GOLD analysis project Ga0207748, IMG submission 184841) | High solid enriched microbial communities from the Joint BioEnergy Institute, USA - SP1-3-D (SPAdes) | ecosystem: Engineered > Bioreactor > SSF (Solid state fermentation) > Aerobic >...
AAGATACTCTGGATAAAAGTAATAAGAAAATTCAACAACTGATCAAAAGTCAACTACAACAATGGATTGCGGGTCTGCCGAATTATATCAAGGTATACCTACCTGTTTCAGTCTGCGAAAGTTGAGTCATTACCAAAAGGAATTTGACCAGGAAATCAAAAATTGGGAGGGCGGCACGATGATAACGTATGAAGATGAACTAAAACAAGAAGCAAGAGAAGAAGGGAGAAAAGAAGGGAGACAAGAAGAAAAAATTGAAATTACCCGAAACCTTATTAAACTTGGGATACCACTCGATTCTATCAAAAAAGCAACAGGTCTCTCCGAAAAAAAGATCCTTGAAATAAAGGAGAAGTTGGAAAAGGAATAAGGGCTGATGGCTTTGAATTGGGAGGGCGGCACGATGATAACGTATGAAGATGAACTAAAGCAAGGAGCAAGAAAAGAAGGAAGAGAAGAAGGAAGAAAAGAAGGAAGGGAAGAAGGACTACAAGAAGGTAAACGAGAAGGAAGACAAGAAGGGCTACGAGAAGGAAAAATAGAAATCACACGAAACCTCATTAAACTAGGGTCATCCCTCGATTTTATCAAAAAAGCAACTGGTCTTTCCGAAAAAAAGATCCTTGAAATAAAGGAGAAGCTAGAAAAAGAATAAGGGCTGATGGCTTTGAAACGGGAGGGTGGCACGATAGCACAAATGGTTTTGAAATGGGTGTATATAGTAATTTAATTGATCGGTCACCCTGTTGCAATTAAATTCCATTTTTTAAGAGCAATTACAAAACCCGTTGGAAAAATCATCCAACGGGTGATATGCCGTATTCTTTCATCAGACTTTTTAACGCGGCGATGCTTTTCCGGCTGTAAAGTGTGTCTTCTTTTTCAAGCTTTTCCATCAGTTCGCGGACAGCGGTTTTTAGCGACGCCTCGTAATCCGGAATCTCGCCGTTGTACGGTTTGACCGTTTTCCGCGGGATATTCGCTTGTTCTCCGAAGGCCAAAGCTTTCCGCTCATGGAAAAACGGTACATCCCCTTCATTCGGGTGGTGCAAATCCCCCTGGGCGGGATGCTTTAACACGGCCAGTACCTTAAATACATAATGGTCGGGAAACACTTGCGTAATTTCTCCAATATATTTCCCGGTTTTTTTCGTTGTCACAATCTTATCTCCAACTTCCAAGCTGATTCCCCCTTGCGCTTTTACTACCATTATGGTGAAAAAGCCGGAAAGAAGCAAAAGAAAACGTTTGGACTTTTTGCCCGGATTTTAGTAAAGTAGACAAGAATAGTGAAACAAATGGAGGTTTTAAACATATGGCAGACGAAACCATGTATCCGCAACTTCAAGCGGGCGTGCGCGAAAACGAAACGGTCGCAGACATGCAGACCAATATGGGAACGATCACGATCAAGCTGTTTCCAGCGTTTGCGCCGAAAACGGTCGAGAATTTTGTCACGCACAGCAAAAACGGTTACTATGACGGCTTGACGTTCCACCGTGTGATCGATGGGTTCATGATCCAGGGCGGGGACCCGAGCGGAAACGGGACCGGCGGCGAAAGCATCTACGGCGCCCCGTTCGAAGACGAATTTTCAGAACGGCTTTTCAATTTCCGCGGTGCCTTGTCCATGGCCAACGGCGGCCCGAACACAAACGGCAGCCAGTTTTTCATCGTCCAAAGCAAAACGGTTGATCCCAGCATGAAAGGGCAAATGGAACAGGCGGGTTACCCGGCTGAAGTCGTAGAAGCTTATATGGAAAAAGGGGGGACACCGTGGCTTGATTTCCGTCACACCGTATTCGGCCAGGTCATGGAAGGCATGGAGGTTGTCGATGAAATCGCCGGCGTCCGTACAGGTCTGCAGGATAAACCGGTGCACGATGTCATCATCGAAAAAATCACCATACGTTAATCGCGAGTTACCATGCCGGCCTGCCCTGCGGCTTTTTTCGGAAACCTGTTCAACAGCACCGCGTGAAAAATGCGGTGCTGTAACCGTTTCATTTGCGGCCCCTGGCTGTTATAATGGTTGAAAAGGGGGAAGTGCCATTGTTTCCATATCTCATCGGATTTCTTGTTCAATTTCCGCAGGAGAAAAAATATTATATCCCGGCGTTGATCTCACTTTCCTTTTTTGTGCTGCTTGCGGTGCTCGTGTTTTTCATTTTCCGGAAAATCAATGAAAAGCAGGTGAAGCAGGCAAAAAAACTGGAAGAAGAAATCATGAAGAAAAATCGCTTTCCGCATGCGGATTAGCGTTTTCTTTTTTATAGGAGGTGGCAGATGTGGTTACGGCATGCCATTACAAATGCGCTTATTGTGTTTTCTTTTTTATAGGAGCAGACAGATGAGATGTCAGGCTAAAACACCGCTGTTTCCGGGGGAAAAAGCAGGGGATGGCGTCATGCGCTTCCCAAAGATTTGTGAACGTTGGATGAAATGGAATAAATGACTTGTATAACCGGACTGATTCATATATCTTATATGTAAATGATGTAATCTTTTTGTAACATAAACTACTTTATTGGGGTGATCGGCCATAACCAGGAAGAAAAGTCTTCTTATTGGCATCATTGCGGCAGTTGTCATCATTCTTTTAGGCGGTGCCGGCTATTACCAGGCTACCCGTTTTAATCCGCATGTCAAAATCAACAACGTCAAAGTCGGCGGCATGACCACTGAACAGGCGATGAAAAAATTAAAGTCTATGACATTAACAAATAAAGTATATGTCGGGAACAAAGTTTTGGTGGACGGGAAAGATACAAAGGTCCGTTTTACAGACGGTGATATGGCGAAGGTAAAACGCGTTTTCAAAACCCAGCGCACATGGATTCCGTCTTTTAAAGAGAAAAATTATATGGTCATGCCGGGGCGGACGGATCACTACCGCAATGTGACACTGAAGCAGGAAGTTTCCAAAAAACTGGAACAGCAAAATCAACATCTGCAGGCACCAAAAGATGCACAGGCTTATCTGAAGGACGGAAAAATTGGTGTATCGAAAAGCGAAAACGGCAATCAATACGACATTTCCGCCATGTTAAAGGCATATGACACACAAAAATACAATAGTGAAATTCATTTGCGTCCGGTAAAACTTCAACCGGTCCGCGAAAACAGCAAAATTGTAAAGCAGGAAAAGCAAAAGCTTGAGGAACTCTCGAACAAGACTGTCAACTATATCCTGCAGGAAAAGAAATATCCGTTCAAGGCAAGTGAACTAATTCAAAATGCATCCGTCTCAAAAGATATGAAACTAGCAATTGACCCGTCCGGCATCCAGTCGCGGCTGGATGCGTTGAACAAGGAGAAATCGACGCTCCATAAAAACTTCAGTTTCAAAACGCATGCGGGCTCCGTCATTTCCGTAAAAGGCCAGTCGTACGGCTGGGCGATTGATACGAAAGCGGAAGCGAAACGGATTGCGGACGCCTTTCAAAACGGCAAGGATACCGTCAAGGCTTACAATATTTACGGCGAAGGGTACAGCACGATCGGCGTCGGCTACCATGTCCTGGCCGAAAACGGGATTGGCGATACGTATGCGGAAGTGTCGATTTCCGACCAGCGCATCTGGATTTATAAGGACGGCAAGCTGAAAGTCACGACCCGGGTTGTAACGGGAAGGCATGATACACACGAAGATACGCCAAAAGGGGTTTGGTACATCGAATATAAAGAGTCCCCGTCTGTATTGGAGGGCAGTGAAGCGGGCAACCCGAATTATTCCGTTAAGGTAAAATATTGGGCGCCTTTCACGCTCGGCGGTGTTGGCTTCCATGATGCGAGCTGGCGGAAGAACTGGGCCATGGACGCCTATGTCCACCACGGCTCCGGCGGATGTGTGAACACGCCGCCAAGTGTCATGAAAACCGTCTATGACAACCTGGAACAAAACGAACCGGTCATCGTTTATTAATGGCCGGAACCGGCTTCTATCCGGTCCGGTTCTTGTTTTAAAAAAGGGGCAGTCCCATTTGGCTCCTGAACAGATAATTGTGAGATTCATGAAACGCTAGTGGGCATCGTGACGGAAACCGAACAACCAATTGTATCGTGCTTATAAAAAAAGGAGCAGTCCCGTTGGCTCCTGAACAGATAATTGTGAGATTCATGAAACGTTTGTGGGCATCGTGACTGAAATGAACAACCAACAACCAACTATATCATACTTACAAAAATAAGGGGCTCCCATCAGCCGTTTAACGACTATTGGGATAGCCCCTTTTTTTACATGGCTTAAAAATTTTTCATAGATTGCCGGAACCTTCTCAAAATACGTATCTGCATCGTTCACAAATATGTCTTTAAAATTCTTCATAGGTTGCCGGATCCTGGCCGAAAGTCCTGCCGTCCGGGCGGCTTAACCCGGATATGGTGCGCATCTCTTCTTCAGAAAGCGAAAAATCAAAGATAGACAAGTTTTCCAGCTGCCTTTCCGGTGAAGCCGATTTCGGGAGCGGAATGGCGCCAAGCTGCGTATGCCAGCGCAAAATCACTTGCGGGACAGATTTCTGATGGGCTGCAGCAATTTTTTGAATCGCCGGATCTTCAAACAGATGGTTCGCTCTTCCAAGCGGGCTCCATGATTCCGTCACGATCCCATGTTCCTCATGCCAGGCGCGCTGCTCCTCCTGTGCAAAATAAGGGTGGAGTTCCACCTGGTTTATGCTCGGCGCAACCCCGGTTTCTTTTATGATCCGTTGCAAATGCTCCGGCAAAAAATTGGAAACGCCGATCGAGCGGACAAGCCCCCATTTTTGCGCGTCGACAAGCGCCTGCCATGCTTCCACATATAAATCTTTGCTAGGGTTCGGCCAGTGGATGAGGTAAAGGTCAAAGTAATCGAGGCCGGCCCTGTACAATGATTCCTGAATGGTTTGGACCGCTTCTTTATAAGCATGGTGCCGCCCCGGGAGTTTCGAAGTGATGCGCAGCTGTTCACGCGGAACAGAAGAGCGCCGGACCGCCTCGCCGACCGCCCCTTCATTTTCATAATTAAACGCTGAATCAATCAGGCGGTAACCCGCGTCAATCGCGCTTACGATCGCCTGGACGCCTGCCGCCCCGTTCAGTTTGTACGTGCCGAATCCGACAGCCGGAACGGTCATCCCGTCGTTCAATTTGATTTCAGGAATGGAAATAGACAATTTCTATCGCTCCTTTCGTATTTTGTAATCAGTATACCAATGGCTGGAAAATGCGTCCATTTTGATGATTGATCTTGCTGCCTTGGGGCAGAGAAAAACCAGCGTAAAATTTAAACCAGCGGGTTCAGGCGAAAAGATCCAAAACAACAGGCACAGCCCCCCGCGAAACGGCGGGCATGAACCTCCCATGGTGGCTTCGCATTCGCTGGAAAAAAAGCAGCCGGCATGAAAAGTACAGCAAAACCAAAGGGGATCTCTGGAAAAATCAATCAATCGCCGGAAAGCCGCAAGAAATTGGCAATGGGAGGCGCTCCGGGAGAAACCGGTATCATTCCGGAAAATCAAATAACAAAGCAGCTGCCCAGAGGACAGCTGCCCATCTTTATTCCGGCCTTACGGAAGTTTGTGCTAAAAATTCTTCGTCATCCGGATTCCTTCCGTACCGTTTCCCGGTGTTCAATGAAGCAATTTTTTCCATATCTTCCGGCGTTAACGAGAAATCGAAAATCTCGCTGTTTTCTTTAATCCGGCTCGGGGTCACCGATTTTGGAATGACGACAATACCGCGTTCCACGTGCCAGCGCAACACAATTTGCGCCGGGGTTTTCCCGTATTTTTTCCCAAGCTCAACCAAAACAGGCTGCTCAAGCAGGTTGTTCTTGCCCTGGCCGAGCGGGCCCCATGCTTCATGTAAAATATTGTGTTGCTTTAGAAATTCATGCAGTTCATTTTGCGGAAACTCCGGATGTGTCTCAATTTGGTTGATCACCGGTACGACTTCGCTATGGGCCAGCAAATCTTCCAAATGGTGGATTTGGAAATTCGATACGCCTATCGCTTTAATTTTGCCTTCATGGTAAAGTTCTTCCATTGCTTTCCATGTTTCAATGTATTTCGGTGACGGCCAGTGGATCAAATAAAGATCCAAATAATCGGTGCCAAGACGGTCAAGGCTCGCCTGGAAAGCGGCTTTTGTTTCCTCATAGCCGTGGTCGTAGTTCCACACTTTCGACGTAATGAAGATTTCTTTCCGGTCTACGCCGCTTTCCCGGATTGCTTCGCCGACATATGTTTCATTTCCGTAAATCATCGCGGTATCAATATGGCGGTAGCCGGTTTCCAGCGCGGCTTTCACAGCGTTTTTCAACTCATTTTCTTCTTTTACAAGAAAAACACCGAGACCGAGTTGCGGGATTTCAACGCCGTTATTGAATTTTAAATTTGGAATCGTTTGAGCCATCCTTCATTCCCTCTTTCATTTAGATATGTAAGTGTACGATGATTTTAACACAATCAAGCAACTTTTTGCCACGCACAAGACTGTGAGCGCAAGTTTTGACGGTTGGAACATCGGTTTGTTATATTTGGAACGAACTTTTCCGCCAATTTACATAGCGGTTCAGGTGCAAAAATAACAGCCGTAAGGAGTGGTTTTGCAATGAATGATTTATTTACCCCGTACAAGCTGAAATCGCTTGAAGTGAAAAACCGTATTGTCATGCCTCCCATGTGCCAATATTCCGTTGAGAAAAAAGACGGCGTTGCCACTGACTGGCACTATGTCCATTACGTCAGCCGTGCTATCGGGGGCGCCGGTTTGATCATTATGGAGATGACCGATGTGGAGCCGGACGGCAGAATTTCCGACAATGATCTCGGCTTATGGTCTGATGAGCAGATCGCGCCGCTTGCCAAAATTGTGGAAGCGTGCCATCAATACGGCGCCAAAGTCGGGATTCAAATCGGACATGCCGGCAGAAAAGCACAGGATGCAAAACAACCGGTTGCCCCTTCCCCCATCCCTTTTGATGACCATGCAAAAACACCAAAGGCATTAACGAAGGAAGAAATCAAAGAAATCGTCCGCAAATTTGGCGAATCTGTCCGCCGCGCTGTCCAGGCCGGTTTTGACACGATCGAATTGCACGGCGCACACGGTTATCTGATCCATGAATTCCAGTCGCGCTATACAAACAAACGGTCAGATGAATACGGACAGGATTTGGCATTATTTGGAAAAGAAGTCATTGCCGCTGCCAAAAGCGAAATGCCTGCCGACATGCCACTTATTATGCGCATTTCAGCCCGTGAATATGTCGATGGCGGGTATGGCATTGAAGAAAGTATTGCGCTTTCGAAGGCGTATAAAGAAGCCGGTGTTGACCTGTTTCATATTAGTTCCGGAGGCGAGGGCCATATCGGTGCGGCCGGCCGCCCGGGGACGCACGCCGCTTATCAGGTGCCGCTTGCACGCCAGATCAAAGAGGCTTTAAACGTTCCGGTCATTGCAGTCGGCCGGCTGGAAGACCCGGTTCTTGCCAATGCGGTAATCGGAAACGAAGAAGCAGATCTTGTTGCGGTCGGCAGAGGCATGCTCCGCAACCCTTATTGGGCGCTCAATGCAGGGATCGCGCTCGGCAAAGACGCAGGTGTGCCGATCCAATATACAAGAGGGTTTCCAAAAAGGTAAGGAAGGCTGTTTGCAGCGGCCATCCGTGAAAGTTCCCGAATCGACCACTCGAAGCCGGTATCGCGCCCTGTAAAGACGCAGGTGTGCCGGTCCAAGACACAAGAGGGTTCTCAAAAAGGTAAGGAAGGCTGTTTGCAGCGGCCGCCCGTAGAAGTTCCTGAATCAACCACTCGAAACCGGTATCGCGTTGGAAAAACGGTCCAATAAACAAGAGAATTTCCAAAAAAATAAGGAAGGCCGTTTGCAGCGGCCGTCCGCGCATCCCGGACCGGGCAACTTGGCCTGCAATGAAGCGAATCCAAAAACAGGAAAACAGCGCACTGAACGGGGCGCTGTTTTCTTCTTTTACAGCATACAAAAAACGGGGCCGGAAAACCGGACCCGCAAAATAAAAAAAGGGGGAATACTTATGATAGTGCGGCTTCCCGAAAGTCGCCCTCACTAAAGAAAGCATTGTAGTATTAGGATAGCCGTTGTGAAGTGAATTTAAACCTCTTATACAATTATTTTTTTCCGAGCGCTTCCAAAAATACGGAAGCGGCTACATCAAGAACAGTGGAGAGTTTTAATATCGTCTGTGTGGTCGGAATTTGCTCCCCGGTTTCGTACTGCTCGAGTGTATGCTTGCCAATCCGGGCTTTCACGGCCAGTTCTTCAATGCTCATCCCGCTTAATTCACGGTAAAATTTCAACTTCTCGCCAAAGCTATTCATGAGACGCCCTCCCTTAACGATTATTTTGAATAAAAATACTTCCTTTCCATTTCATTTCTTTATTTTATTGTAGCATATAGGCGGGTGGCAGGCTGAAGCAATTTTTTGAACTTTTTTAAACACGGGCACGATAAAAATGTTAAATAATGTCTGGGTGCCAGCCGGGGCCAGGCCTGAAAAATATTTTGGGAATGACAGGCACCCGTGACTATGATATAATATTTTATTGCGTATAACAGGAAAAAACAATACTAGGAGTGTTTTCATGTCAAATTATGAAGCAGGAAATGTATATACCGGAAAAGTGACCGGAATTAAGCCGTTTGGCGCGTTTGTAGCGCTTGATGAAGAGACACAAGGCCTTGTCCATATTTCCGAAATTAAACACGGATATGTCAAAGATATTCACGATCATGTCCACATCGGGAATGAAGTCAAAGTAAAAGTGTTGTCGGTAGACGAAGAAAACGGCAAAATCAGCCTTTCCATTAAAGCCACGGAAGAAGCACCGCACCAGGACACAAGGAAACCGCGCCGGCGTCAGGGTGCCGTGAAGGCCGCTGAAGAGTCCGGGGAAGGGTTCAACACGCTGCGCGATAAGTTAAAAGAGTGGATTGAAAAATCAAAACGTGAAGATTTAATTAAAAAATAATCGGGCGATTCCGGGCATATAGATTGTCCGGATTTTTTTATCCGAAAAAAGCCGGGCATACCGCAGTCTGCGCGGACCATTCAGTTTACGGATCATAGTGCCGTGCCGCCAAGATCAGGCCGAAAATCCCGCTACTGTCACACAGCATGAAGCGGGAAGAATGGCCAATAACGGAAAACTTGTCAGCGCCGCCGCATGAAAAGCGTGATGCAGATCGCTTGTACGCACAGGTCACCGTTAGACCAATTGGCTGATTTTCGTCCCTTTCGTCAAGCGGGTCCCTATTAGGTATAAACATCGATATATTTTTTCATGTTAGTTTCCATCGCCATCATTTCTTTGGAGAGGAATAAAGTCATCTGGAATGTCCCAGTCAGGTTCGTTTTGTTCCTCCCAATTCTGTATACCAATGTTGAAAACGAAGCCAGAAAAATCACCGTTATCTCCATGTTTATGCAATTTAGCATAAACATCAGTAGCTGCTTTTTCCTCCCCTTTCACATCGAGGGCCATATCATAAATCTCAAACTTTTTCCTTTAAAGGAATATTGTGAAAGAAATTCCACAGATTCCGTGTATTGGGCATAATCTTTAACGTTTTCAAAATCCGTTCTTTTTTTAAGCATAGAACCCACCTCCACCTATTATTTATATTTAAATCAATTTTGAAACCCATGATGATCCTGCACTGTTCTTCTTTTTAGTTGAACGAAACATGACTACATGTGTTGCAAGAAGCAATGTCGGTTGATTTTGACGCGAAAAATTTAAGTTCATTTTATATCGTATGCTGAATGCGCTTTACCAGTTGCATCTGTCTGAAACCATGTGCCATGCAGAATCGTTTGCCTAACGCGGGAAAACTCACCCGTGTATTATTCGATATATAGCGGGATATAAAGGGTCAATTCGGGTTCATCGATTAAAGGTTCGTATGATGTCGGATAATCTTCACGATGCTCAAGCTGCCCCTGAAAGACGGTGTAGCCGTTTTTCCTGATCCATTTATACAACTCGGCATACGCTTTTTGCACGTCTTCGCCTTTATATTTCGCAGCCGCAAATGTATAGGAAGGAACAGTCAGAGCTGTCATGCCTTCCGGAACCGCTTCTATGTAGGCCACTTCACGGACAAGATAAAAGGAAAACAAACCTTCATCATCCTGCGAGTGGTAGGAAAGCCCGATCACAACACTGGGATCCGTGCAATGACGGATTTTCCCCATTTTTTGCTTAAATTGATGGAAAAATCTTTTGATCTCCCCGTTTGCTGCCTGTTCGAAGGTACCGGTCCATTTGCTCCCGACTGCGTTAAATGCATGTTTCTGAACAATTTGAATTTCCAAGCTGCACACTTCCCCGCTCATCTTTATAGCTTCATTTTAAATGAAAAAAGAAGCGGGCGTAAAGGAAAATAAGATAAAAAAACACAAAAAAAGGCAGGCATGCTGCACTGCCTTTGTTACAATGAAAACACGGTTTCCCAAGGCTGTATCTCTTATCTCGTCGGTTTTGCCTGGGTGGACCGCTCCACTTCGGCATCCGGTTTGAAAAGCAGGCCGAGGTTAATCAGGCCGCAAATGCCGACAATGCCATAAATGACCCGGGAGATCGCGGAATTGTCGCCAAAAATGGCCGCTACCAGATCAAAGTTGAAAAAACCGATAAGGCCCCAATTGATCGCGCCAATAATCGTGAAAATTAACGCAATTCTTTGTACAATGCTCATTTCTCTACCTCCTTGTTCAATGTACAGGAATAGCATGGCAAGAATCTGCAAACATTATGCATGCAGGAAATGTGAGAAATTCGTTACATTCCTTGCGAAAAGGGTAAAGATTCGGTAAAGTGGAGATGGTAAATCGATAACAGGAGGATCTGGACAATGACGCATATTCAGTTTGATTATTCAAAAGCGCTCGCGTTTTTTAACGAACATGAAATTACATACTTAAGCGAACCGATTCGATTGGTCCACAAACTTTTACATGAAAAAACCGGTGTCGGCAATGATTTTACCGGCTGGCTGACATTGCCGAAAGACTATGACAAAGAGGAATTCGCCCGTATCCAAAAAGCAGCAGCAAAAATCCAAAATGATTCCGACGTGCTACTTGTGATCGGGATCGGCGGTTCTTATCTCGGTGCCCGTGCTGCCATTGAAATGCTCAACCACAGCTTTATGAACGTGCTGCCGAAGGAAAAACGCAAAAACCCGCAAATTTTCTTCGTCGGCAACAGCATCAGCTCCACCTATATGAAAGATTTAATGGACGTTCTGGAAGGAAAAGATTTCTCCATCAATGTCATTTCCAAATCCGGAACAACGACAGAACCGGCGATTGCTTTCCGTATTTTCAACAAACTGCTCATTGAAAAATACGGCGAAAAAGAAGCAAAAGGCCGCGTCTATGCGACAACAGACCGCGCAAAAGGGGCATTGAAAACGCTGGCTGATGCGGAAGGCTACGAAACATTCGTGATTCCGGATGATGTCGGCGGCCGTTACTCTGTGTTAACGCCTGTCGGTCTGCTTCCGATCGCAGTAAGCGGCGTTGATATCCAGGCGATGATGGACGGAGCAGCAAAAGCCGTTGATGATTTCTCAAACCCTGAAGTAGCGGAAAACATTGCCTATCAATATGCGGCTGTCCGCAATATTCTGTACCGCAAAGGCAAAACGATCGAAATGCTGATCAACTACGAACCGGGACTGCAATATTTTTCCGAATGGTGGAAACAATTATTCGGCGAAAGTGAAGGGAAAGACCAAAAAGGCATCTATCCTTCTTCCGCAAACTTCTCGACCGACTTGCATTCCCTTGGCCAGTATGTACAGGAAGGCCGCCGCGATTTGTTTGAAACGGTCGTAAAAGTAGAGCAGGCGCGCGAAGAACTGACAATTGAAAAAGAAGAAAACGATTTGGACGGTTTGAACTACCTGGCCGGCCGCACCGTTGACTTTGTGAATAACAAAGCATTTGAAGGCACATTGCTTGCTCATACAGACGGCGGCGTACCGAACCTGGTCGTCTCGATTCCGAAAACCGATGCCTACACATTCGGCTACCTCGTTTACTTCTTTGAAAAAGCCTGTGCGGTAAGCGGCTATTTGAACGGCGTCAACCCGTTCGACCAGCCTGGTGTTGAAGCATACAAGAAAAACATGTTCGCACTCCTCGGCAAACCGGGCTATGAAGATTTAAAAGCAGCACTCGAAAAACGTTTGAAATAATGCAGAAAAAAGCAGGGCAATGGGCAGCCCTGCTTTTTTTCATTTGAGGAAAGCGCCAAGGATCGACTGTAAGCCAAAACTTTCGGCTGATCAAAAGAGGGTTCTGCAATTGCATTGTTACTTGCCTTTTTCCAAAACGACAAACAAATGCTCTTCATCCGTAATGGTATAATCCAAGGGCGGATTGATCATGGTGTCATCCCCTGATTGGATGCCGATTAAAATTTTCCGCTCTTTTTGCAGCTGCCGGCTCAAATCTTTTACCGTCAAATTTCGCCACTTCGGCTTCACCGGAATAAAGTCAAGGTGATTTTTTTCCTGCTGGTTCAATAACGACAAAAGCGTATCGGACATTCCGTTTGAAATCAAGCTGTTCAGCATGACAAAGCTTGCCTGTGTATTTGCCTGGATCACTTCATCCGCGCCCGCCCGCTTGGCATTTACAACCTGGTCGGCTGTCTGGATCTCCACAATACAATATGCATCCGGATTCAAGCCTTTGACGGCAAGCAGTGTCAGGACTGCGCCCATGTCTGCTTCCGTCTCCGTTTTATGCTGGTCGGACGTGATCAGCACCGCCTTCGCTGCCTTGACATTTGCTTTTTTCAGCGTCTCGTCCTGATACGGCTTTCCTTTTATAAAATAAACATTGTCATAAGGGTAAGGGTTGGATTCAAGTGTTTCATCCACCAATACAACGGGCTGCCGCTCTTTTAATTCCATGAGCTGCCCGATCACTTTTCTGGCGCGTTCGTTCCAGCCGATAATGACCATTTGTTTCCCTCCCGTAAACGCCGCTTTTCCTTCCAAAAAAGCGTTTTGCCGTGTAGCCGTTGCACCGGCCAGCGCCACGAAATAGGCAGACAGTATGCCGGCACCCGATAAAATGAGGATGATGCCGATCAGCCGGCCCGCCAAAGTGACCGGGTACAAATCCCCGTAACCGACCGTTGCCGTCGTGATAACGGCCCACCAAATACCGTCAAAAACCGTCGGGAAAGTTTTCGGCTCGACAAAATGGATAGCCAGCCCGAATGCAAAGATCACAGCAAGGGCCAAGTTCAATATCCGGACAATGATCGGCCAGCGTAAAAAACGGTAATAAAATAAATGAAACATACCGTCCACTTCCTTTTTTGGTATCTCCAATAGTATTCCCCGGCCTCAATGCGGAAAAACAAGGCGGCAAACGGGAAAATATTTTTTTAAAAAAATAGTTGCACGATCGTTTTTCGCATTGTATAATAACATTGTCGCTGATGAAAAACGGTGATCATGACAAAACGGGGCATTAGCTCAGTTGGGAGAGCGCTACATTCGCATTGTAGAGGTCGGCGGTTCGAATCCGCTATGCTCCATTCCCAACTTTATATCACGGGGCATTAGCTCAGCCGGGAGAGCGCTTGCATGGCATGCAAGAGGTCAGCGGTTCGAACCCGCTATGCTCCATACTGGAAAACGTCCAGCCTGTTACGGGTTGGACGTTTTTGCGTATATGCCTTTCTGATGAAAAATAAAATCAATTCCTGCGAAAAACTGTCCCGTTGGTGTACGCCATCAGACAAAAGCGGCAACAATTCGGAGAGAATTGTCCCCAGGCGAGCTCAATTAGACAAAAGCAGCAAGAACGTGGTTGGAAATGTCTAATTAGGCGTTCCAATTGGACAAAAGCGGCAAACACCCAGGGAGAACAGTCCCGTTGGTGATCCCAATTAGACAAAAACAGTAAACCTCCGAGTAGAATTGTCCAGATAGAGTCTCCAATTGGACAAAAGCGACGAACCTCCGTGGAGAACTGTCCCGATAGAGCATCCAATTAGATAAAAGCAGCTAACCCCGTGGAGAATTTATCCTTCATAAGCCTGATGAAAGACAAAACACAGGTCCATAGACGGCGAACTGTCCTTCATAAGGCCGATGAAAGACAAAACACCGGGCCATGAACGGTGAACTGTCCTTCATAAGACTGATGAAAGACAAAACACCTGCCAGGAGACGACGAACTGTCCTTCATAAGGCCGATGAAAGACAAAACACCTGCCGGGAAACGACGAACTGTCCTTCATAGGGCTTATGAAAGACAAAACACCGGCCAAAGAACAGCAAACTGTCCTTCATAGGGCTTATGAAAGACAAAACACCGGCCAAAGAACAGTGAACTGTCTTTCATAGAGCCGATGAAAGACAAAAGACTGGCCGGGAAACGACGAATCGTCCTTCATAGAGCCGATGAAAAACAAAAGACTGGCCGGGAAACGACGAATTGAGTCAAGTCCAGGTTATTGTGTAAATTTATGGGCAAATGTTTTCAACCACCCCTTCATTTTTTCGGCTTAACTTCCATGGATTTTTTTCTTCATCTCCGGGAAGGGATGTCAAATGCCTTTCAATTTGACATCCCTTCCCGGAGATGAAATCATCCATGATGGAAGTTAAGCTGAAAATGCTGCTAACTATTCTTTCCCATAAGTGACTTCCTCTTCGAGTATTCTGTATCTTGATACTGCATTAAAACGGCACCAACCAAACGAAAAGCAGATTGGGTATTAGGAAAAATGCGAATGACCCTTTCCCTTCTACGAACCTCTTGGTTAAGCCGCTCGAGGGAATTAGTACTCCGTATGTGCATACGGATATTCTCAGGAAAGTTCATGTATTGGATAGTATCTTCAAAACCTTCATCTAAAATGGCCAGGGCTTTTTCAAATCTTGCTTCTGTACCAAATTTGTTTATTAATTCATCTTTAAACTTGCGTATGTCCTCAATCGTAACGGCCTCAAACACGCGCTTAATCATCACCCGGATTTCTGCAGTATCTTTTTTGGGCAGTTTTTCAATGATATTGCGTTTAAAATGAACATTGCACCTTTGCCAAGCAGTGCCAATGAATTCCCGTTGTATTGCTTTCTGAAGGCCCATGTGAGCATCGGAAATAACGAGTTTTGGTGATTGGAGTCCACGTGATTTAAGTTGTTTAAAAAATGAACTCCAACTCTCCAAACTTTCTGCATGGTCAACGCTTAAACCCAGTATTTCACGTGTATTCTTCTCTGTAATGGCAGTCGCAATATAAACAGCCTTTGATATGACCTTATGGTGCTCCCGTACTTTTATATACATGGCGTCCACAAACACATAAGGGTAGTAGGTTGTATTCAACGGTCTCTCGGCCCAAGCATTCACAATGGGATCCAGTTTTTGCGTAAGGGAAGAGACAAACGACTTGGATACATTCTTACCGCAAAGCTGTTCTACGACATTTGTGACCTTACGGGTAGAGACGCCATTGATGACCATCTCCAACATAGAAAGGACGAAAGCTTGGTCACATCTGGCATACTTTTCAAATAAGGTAGTTGAGAATTCGCCATTACGTGTCCGGGGAACTTTTAATGTAACATTGCCGATGCTCATCAACAGCTCGCGTTCATAGTAACCGTTCCGGTAATCCCGGCGTTCAACAGCGCGTTCATAAGGGCTCGTTTTTAAATAGTCATCCCTTTCCTTTTCCATAAACTCGTTTAACACGAGGACAACCGCTGATTTAATTACCGCGTCAAGATCGGAAGTCATGATGGCTTCTTTTAAAACATCCAAATTTAAGTTAAACTGTAAGTGAGTCATTTTATCTCCTCTTTTCATTAGTTTATCGTCGTTGAAAACAGTGTTGCCAAGAGTTGATAAAATGACTCCTTCTTTTTACACAATTATACGGACTTAATCACGAATTGTCCTTCATAGAGCCGATGAAAAACAAAAGACTGGCCGGGAAACAGTGAACTGCCCTTCATAGAGCCGATGAAAGACAAAATACAGGTCCATGAACACGCAAACGGTCTTTCATTCGTTTGATGAAAGACAAAATATAAGCCCGGGAACAAAGAATTGTCCCACTAGAGCCCTCCAATCAGACAAAAGCCGCGAGCCCACGTCCCGAAGTTGCTGTATCCTCGGCTGCCAAATCCTTTTTATCATGTTCCCGCTTTGCCTCACATATATTTTTACCAAATCCCTGAAGGAAGGAGGTGCGGCCTTGCTTGTCCTTAATGGATGTGATGTCCTCAAAGCAGCCTCCATGCAGGAAATGATGGCGGCTGTAGAAAAAGCATACCGCATCTATGAAGAAAACGGTTATCAAATGCCGCTGCGCACGCATTTTACCATCCGGGACAACTCCGTCCTTTTCATGCCGTGCAGCACAAATGAGGCAGCCGGCGCAAAAATCGTCTCCGTTTTCCCGGACAACAAGGACCGGCCGGTGACCCAGGGTGCTGTGCTGCTCGTCGACAGCAGGAATGGATCCATGAAAACGCTCATGGACGGAACGGTTTTAACCGGGCTCCGGACCGGGGCAATCGGCGGGGCGGCGGCAAAATATCTTGCGCCAAGCGATGCCAAAACAGCCGGGCTTATCGGAACGGGTTACCAAGGGCTGTATCAGCTTGCCGGTGTTTGCACCGCACGCAACATCGAAAACATTTTTTTATTCAACCGGACACCTTCTAACATTCCTCCGTTTATTCGCCGGTTCAAAACGCTCATTCCAAATATCCCGGTTCATATTGCCAAATCCGCCCGTGAACTTGCCGAAAAGGCCGATATCCTCATTACGGCAACATCATCTGCCACACCTGTACTGCCGGAAGAAGACCTTTACGACGGAAAGCTTGTCATTGGCATTGGCTCATACCAGCCGCATATGCGCGAATTTCCTGATGCGCTTCTGAAAAACTTGAAATCGATATATATCGACTCGCACGATGCCGCAAAGGAAAGCGGGGATGTAGACAGCCGGCTTAAAACCATTCCGTTTTCCAAAATTGTCACGCAAAAAGTAAAACCGGATCCAAACACGCTACAGGTTTTTAAATCAACAGGCATGGCCCTGTTTGACCTGGTGGCTGCAGAAACGGTTTATAAAAAAGCCATTCAGCTTGGAATCGGGCAAATGCTCGATTTTTAAAGGGGGAACAACACATGGAAAAATATTTGAATTACATTGATGGCGAGTGGTGCGAACCGTCAACGGGAAAATTTGCCCCGGTTGTAAATCCTGCAAACGGGAAAACATTGGGCGAAGTGGCGCAATCCGCCGAACCGGACCTTGACCGTGCCGTCCAGGCTGCCAAAAGCGCGCAAAGCGTGTGGCGGCTCGTCCCGGCACCTGAGCGCGCAAACTATTTATACAAAGTCGGGGAACTGTTAAAACAAAGAAAAGAACAGATCGCGCGCACGCTTACAAGCGAAATGGGCAAGGTGATCGATGAAGCGCGCGGGGAAGTACAGGAAGCGATTGACATGGCCTTTTATATGGCAGGGGAAGGGAGACGCCAATTTGGTGATACCGTACCCTCTGAGCTGCAAAATAAATTTGCGATGAGCATCCGTGTGCCGGTCGGCATTGCCGGGCTGATCACGCCGTGGAATTTTCCGATCGCCATTGCTTCCTGGAAGTCACTGCCGGCGCTTGTAACCGGGAATGCGGTGATTTGGAAGCCAGCCACGGAAACGCCGGCAACAGCGTGCGCATTTGTGAAAATTTATGAAGAAGCGGGGCTCCCAAAAGGGCTTGTCAATCTTGTCCATGGCTCCGGTTCCGTGATTGGTGAAGCGATGGTGGAACATCCGGGCATCGGTCTCATCTCTTTTACCGGATCAAATGAAGTCGGGCGTAAAATTAACGAACGGGCGGGCGGCCTTCTAAAACGGACTTCGCTTGAAATGGGCGGGAAGAACGCCGTGATTGTCATGGATGATGCGGATCTCGATCTTGCAGTGGACGGCATTCTTTGGGGCGCATTCGGCACGAGCGGGCAAAGATGCACGGCCACAAGCCGGGTCATCGTCCATAAAAAGATCAAAGATGCACTGGAGGAAAAACTGATTCGGCGAACGGCGGAATTGAAAATTGGCGACGGCCTTGATGAAACGGTGGCAGTCGGCCCGGTTATCAATACAGAAGCGCTCAACCGCATCCACCAGTATGTCGAAACAGGTAAAAAAGAGGGGGCAAGGCTGCTTACGGGCGGGCGCATTTTGCCGGGAAAAGGATACTACTATGCGCCGACTGTTTTTACGGATGTCAGCCCAGAAATGGTCATTGCGCAGGAAGAAATTTTCGGCCCGGTTGTTTCGATCATTCCAGTGGCAAGCCTTGAAGAAGCGATTGTCGTTAACAACAGCGTCACTTTTGGGCTGTCGAGCGGTATTTTTACAAAAGATGTGAATAAAGCTTTTCAGGCGATGCGTGATCTGGATACCGGGATTGTCTACATCAATGCCGGGACGACAGGGGCTGAAATCCATCTGCCGTTCGGCGGGACAAAAGGAACGGGCAACGGGCACCGTGACTCAGGGCCGGCAGCACTTGATGTATACACGGAATGGAAGGCCGTGTATGTCGATTTCAGCGGGAAACTGCAGCGCGCCCAGATCGACAACAATTAGGCTCCTCTGCCGCACGGGCAGCAGGGTGAAAACGGATCAGCACATCATTACATGTTTGGCAGGTAAAAAGTGCCATGCTTTATCTTCGCGCCAATAGGAACAGGGGCAAAATGATCAGCATGAATGTTTAAGATTTTCCAAACCACAAGTTGAAAGTGGAATCAGGCGTACGCGATATCAAAATCGACAACAATTAGCGCCCATGCATGCAGCGCCATCAGTGGATTGGCAAAGACAAAAAAGAGAGGTCGACAACAATTAGACGCCCATGCCGCACTGAACGCGGCACTAGCAAAAGAATGAAAATCAGCCGGCACATATTTTTAGGATAGAGGCCCATGCTTATGGGCCAACGGGAGAATAAAAATCAGCGATGCATATTTTCAGGGTAGACGCCCATGCCGCACTGAACGCGGCTCTAGCAAAAGAATGAAAGTTAGCCGGCACATATTTTCAGGATAGAGGCCCGTGCATACGGCGCCAGCGGAAGAATGAGGCGACTATTTTTAGAATAGAGGCGGGATGGGATGAAAAACAAAGCGGATGTGATCATTGTTGGCGGCGGGATTATCGGTTCGAGTGTGGCGTACCATTTGCTCGCGGATGGATTTGCCGGCAGAATCATTGTATTTGAAAAGGATCCTTCGTATGCATATGCCTCAACCCCGCGGAGCGCAGGCGGCATCCGGCAGCTTTTTACAACGGCGGTCAATATTCAAATGAGCCGGTACAGCCTGCAAGTTTACCGAAACTTTTCCAAATCAATGACAATCGGCAGCGAAACGTTTGAAGTTGATTTGAAACAGCGGGGCTACTTGTTTTTGGCAACACCAAGTATGATGCCGCATTTTAAAAAGCATTTGAAACTCCAGCACCAAAACGGCGTCTCATCTGAATGGCTCGGAAAAAAAGAACTGCTGGGGCTCATTCCCGAACTCGACACGCGTGATCTTGCAGGCGGGCTGTATTGTGCGGAAAGCGGGTATTTGGACCCGTACACGGCGATGCAAGGGTTTATAAAAAATGCGAAACATCTCGGCGCGGAGTATATGTATGAAGAAGTGGACCGCTTTTTAGCGGAAGAGGGCCGGATAAAAGGTGTGCAGCTCAAGGATGGCCGGGCGTTTTTTGCGCCTGTTGTCGTGAACTGTGCGGGCGCCTGGGCTTCCGGACTGAGCAGCAAAGCCGGATTGCCGCTTCCGGTTATACCGGTACCGCGGCGGATTTTTATGTTTGATGTGGAAAAACCCCTCGCAAAACCGTTGCCGCTGACGATGGATCCGACCGGTGTCTATTTTAGGCACGAGGGGCGCAAAATTATTGCCGGATACGGGGAAGAGGAGAAGCCGGCGATCGACTTCAGCTGGAAACGGTCCGAATTTGAGGAGCAGATTTGGCCTGTTCTCGCTGGCCGCATCCCGAATTTTGAAAAGGTAAAAGTCGAACGCGGCTGGGCCGGCCTTTATGACTACAATACGGCCGACCATAATGCCATCATCGGCGAGCATCCGGAAATGAAAGGGTATTTTGTCGCATTCGGGTTCAGCGGGCACGGCATGCAGCAGGCACCGGCCGTCGGAAAGGGGCTGTCGGACCTGATCCGGACCGGAAAGTATGAAACCATTGATCTTACACCGCTCCGGGTCGAACGGTTTGCAGAAAACGACCTTGTTACAGAAGATGCCATTTATTAAAAGGGCATCTTCTGTTTTTGCCTCATTTTCCAAACTACATGGTATAGTTATAATAACGGAAAGGGAGGGAATACAATGGAGAAACATTACGATGTTATTGTCGTTGGTGCCGGTTCAATGGGAATGGCAGCCGGTTATTTTCTGGCAAGGCAAGGTGTAAAAACGCTTTTGCTGGATGCTTTTGACCCGCCGCATACATCCGGCAGCCACCACGGCGAAACGAGAATCATCCGCCATGCCTACGGGGAAGGACGGGATTACGTGCCGCTCGTGTTGCGGGCGCAAACGCTTTGGGATGAACTGGAAAAGGCATCCGGAGAAAAGATTTTTGCCAAGACCGGCGTCCTCAGTTTCAGCCCGGAGGATCATGCGGCCTTTTTAAACGAAGCAATCGAAAGCGCAAATACATACAACCTCCCGATTAAAATGATGACCGGTGCGGAAGTGGAAAAACGCTGGCCTGGCATTTCACTTCCCGCTGGCTTCCAGGCCATTTATGAACCGGATGCCGGCGTCCTGTTTCCCGAAAATTGTATCCGCGCCTACCGTAAACTGGCGGAAGCAAAAGGTGCGCGCTTGCTTGCCAATACCCGGGTTACAGATTTGAAAACCGACGGACAAACTGTCACCGTTGTAACAGAAACCGGCACATTCACCGCTGAAAAATGCATTGTCAGCGGCGGTGCGTGGAACGGGAAATTGCTTGAAAACGTAGGGCTCCATTTGCCGCTTCAGCCGGTCCGGAAAACGGTCGGTTGGTTTGAAGCGGACGAAGCACTGTTCAATGCGGATGTGTTTCCGGCTTTTACAATGGACGGATACGAAGGAACATATTACGGCTTTCCAAGTTTTAACGGAAGCGGCGTGAAAGTCGGGCGCCATGACGGTGGGCAGGCAACAGATCCTGATACAATGAACCGGGAATTTGGTGCATACGGTGAAGACGAGGGGGATATCCGGGCATTTTTGAAAACATACATGCCAAGGGCAGCCGGGCGCTTAAAAAAGGGAAAAGTATGCTTGTATACCCATACGCCGGATGAACATTTTATTATCGATACCCATCCTGCATATCCCAATGTGGCCATTGCCGCAGGATTTTCAGGACATGGCTTTAAATTTGCAAGCAGTGTTGGAGAGATGCTTAGCCAAATGGTGTTAAAAGACAATATCCCACACCCGCTGCCGCTTTTTTCAATCAGCCGGCCTGGCCTTGGGTGGAAATAATGGTGTTTCGTCATGCACGGAAAATTCATGAAAGTGAAAGTAAGGAGGAAAAATGTTTTTATCATATCCGATTTTATCCGCTTTACTTGGCATGCTCGTGGCACAAATCGTAAAAGTGCCCATTCAATTGATCACATCCGGGAAATTTGACTGGAGAATGGCGTTTTCAACAGGCGGCATGCCCAGTTCGCACACCGCGATGGTTATCGCCCTTACGACTGCCATCGGGCTGACTTCCGGATTTGGTTCCAATGCATTTGCCATCAGCATCGTATTTTCATCCATTGTTATTTACGATGCCATCGGTGTGCGCAGGCAGGCTGGTTTTCATGCAGAAGTGCTGAACCAGCTGCTTGCAGATTTCTCCCGGCTTCTCGATACAATGAAAGACCCGGGGCTGAAAAATGCCGAATCCCGGCAGAAACTGAAAGAACTTTTAGGGCATAAACCGGCGGAAGTATTTTTCGGGATCATAACAGGCATCCTCACCGCCGTGTTGACATTCCTTTTGTACCCGTTTTAAAAAACCGACTATATAAAATGAACAAAATGTGGCCGCTCTGTTCAGTAAGCCCTGTGTAAAGCAAGCGCGGAAAATTGAGGGTCTTCCTTAACATAGAGGTCGTCTACGTTAAGAAAGTGAAGAAAAACGACGGCCTTTCTTCACATAGAGCCTGTCTAGGTTAAGGAAGCGCGGAAAAACGAAGGTCTTTCTTTACATAGGGCGCGTCTATGTTAAGGAAGCGCGGAAAAACGAAGGTCTTTCTTTACATAGGGCGCGTCTACGTTAAGAAAGCGTGGGAAAATGAAGGTCTTTCTTTACATAGGGCGCATCTACGTTAAGAAAGCGCGGAAAATTGAGGGTCTTCCTTAACATAGAGGTCGTCTACGTTAAGAAAGTGAAGAAAAACGACGGCCTTTCTTCACATAGAGCCTGTCTACGTTAAGGAAGCGCGGAAAAACGAAGGTCTTCCTTTACATAGAGCGCATCACTGTTAGAGCTTGCTGATGAATCCGATTCTGAGTTTGTACCAATTTGTCAGCAAGCAAGTTATGTCTCAAAAAATAGAAGAATCCATCTTCAAAAAGGAGATTCTGTCTTCTCAATACGTTGAATCAGCTTTCAGGTGCAAGCTATTCCCAATTTTTCCAAAGCTGTCAGCATCCTTACCAAATATAGAAATTTTATGTATTCAGTAAGCCCTATATCGTAGTTTGTGGAGTACGATTACAAGCACTGTGTTCCTCTTGTACCCGTTTTAAAAAACGCAAAAAAAGGCGGCGGACATGGAGAACGTTACCGTCTTTTAAATGATTTTATCCAGCCTTTCACTTTTTCAAAGCAACCGTTATGGAATAGCCGAGCGAACCGGATTCACCCGGCAAACGCTAGGACCCCGTAGGCCCGCCAGCTGGTGTGAAAAATCCATTTATCCCCGCAGCAGCGATTCCGTCCCGTCGATATAGATGTCTGTGCCGCTAATATGGCTGGAATCGTCCGATGCAAGGAACAAAACGAGATCGGCAACTTGTTCCGGTTTTCCCGGCCCTTCGGAAAGCGGCTGGTCGCCCTCCGGAAATTCAACCGGAATTTGCACTTTCTCGAGCGCTTCCGTACGGTTCGTGTTTTGCTCGATTTTTGTTTCAATCGCCCCCGGGCAAACAGCATTGACCCGGATTTTATAGCGGGCAAGTTCCAAAGCGGCCATTTTCATAAATGCTACCTGCCCGGCTTTTGAACTGCTGTAGGCGGACATGCCGATGTTCGAAAAAATACGGTTGCCGTTGATCGAGCTCGTGATGATGATACTGCCGCCCCTATTTTTCATATGCGGGATGGCATATTTGGTGAGGAGAAAAGTCCCTTTTAAATTGGTCGACAACGTTTGATCCCAGTCATCCGGGGACAAATCTTCAATCGGTGTCACTGTCCCGTTAATGCCGGCATTGGAGAACACGATATCCAGCCGGTCCCATTCTCCGACTGTCTTGTCAATGGCCGCTTTCACCCGTTCCGGATCAGCGACGTCGACTTCCAAAGCCATTGCCTCCCCGCCATTTTGTTCAATCCGTCTTTTCACCTCATCCGCCCGTTCCTGTTCAATATCCATTACGCAAACTTTTGCGCCTTCTGCAGCCAGTTTCAAGGCGGACGCTTCCCCGATGCCGGAACCGCCGCCGGTTATAATCGCTACTTTATCTTTCAATCTCATCTTCACTTACTCCTCTCCGATGGAATACGACAGTAGTTTACCCGTTCTTCAACTGTTTGTAACAGACAGGCTCGAAAAGAGAAGCCGGGCTTTGCCGGAAAAGCATGACGAAGGGGTCAAAATGGAAGAAGGGGAACATTCGATTGGGTGTTTTCCTAGGCCAAATGGTATGCGCTGCTGTTTAGGGTAAGGCATTGGCGTTCGGAAAAACGGCCGTTTCCATGCACCGGAACAATGCCGGTTCTTTGTTTTTCTCCTCTTTTCCATGTAAGATAAAAATAGAATATTTTTCTAGACAGATTGGTTTAAAAGGGGGTTGGATGATATGATCGGAAATGTCGCCGTTGTCATTCCGGCACTGAATCCGGAAGCGCAGCTCGTCCATTATGCCGATCGCCTGCTCGCAAAAGGAGCGGCGCGGATTATTGTCGTGGACGATGGAAGCAGTCCGGCATGTGCGCCGATTTTTCAGATGCTGTCGCAAAAAGAGAGATGCACCGTGCTCCATCATCCGGCGAACCGCGGGAAGGGGCGTGCGCTGAAAACAGCTTTTGCCCATATTTTGGCGCATCACGGCAGCCTTTCCGGTGTGGTCACAGCAGATTGTGACGGCCAGCACAGTCCGGAAGATGTTGAAAAAATGGCAGCAAGCCTCCGGCAACATCCGCACAGCATCATTCTCGGCGCACGGGATTTTAGCCTGGAGCATGTCCCGCCCAAAAGCCGGTTCGGCAATCGTTTGACAAGCTTTCTCTTTAAAGCCCTGTACGGCGCAGAGATCGGCGATACGCAGACAGGCTTGCGCGGCATCCCGAAGCAGGAGCTCGGCTGGCTGCTGGCGCTGAAAGGCGAACGGTTTGAGTATGAAATGAACATGCTCATTTATGCAAGAAAAATGAACGTAAAAATCCGGGAAGTGCCGATCCGCACCATTTATTTTAACCGCAACGAAGGTACCCATTACCGGCCGGTTAAAGATTCGTTGAAAATCTTCCGTAAAATCATATCCGGGCTTTTTTATTATGCTTTTCCCGCACTGATCTTTTTAATCGCAGATATGCTCAGTTTCTCGCTTTTATACCGGTATGTCCTGGCAGGGATTCCGCATGTATGGAAAGTGCTCGCGGCCACTGCTGCCTCACAGGTGGTTGCCTTTGCCGCCTTTCTTATGGTCAAATACAGGCTTTTAAAATGGAAACGATTTTTAGTCCGGTACTTGATGGCATGCCTGTTGTTCATCGTGGTCTCTTTCTTATTAATCGAAGCCGGATCCGGTCTGCTTCAATTTGATCCCGTGCTGGCAAAAACGATTGCAAGCCTTTTTCTTGCCCTTTTCTTCTACCAGCTCCAGCTTCATTGGGAAATTTTTTCCGGCTACCCGGAATATGGGCAACTGGCAGGGGAGAGGCGCCATGGCTAAAGGTTACGGACTATTTTTTAAATCAGTGCGCCAACTTGTGCGTTTCGTTTATCCGTCTTACAAAGCGCAAATTTCCGGGGAAATTGCCGGACCTGCCGTTTATGTTTCACACCATCGCAATTTATTCGGCCCGTTTGTTACATTGCTTTGGTATCCGGAATTTATCCGCACCTGGATTTTGCACGTTTTTCTTGACCGCAAATCTTGCAGCAGGCAATACGCCGATTACACGTTCACAAAAAGATTCGGCTTTCCGCGGGCTTTGGCGAACCCGGCCGCCTTTTTTCTCTCATTCATGATCACAAAGCTGCTGAAATCCGGGAGAGGCATTCCCGTTTTCCGGAGCTCGCGCAAAATCATCCGGACGTTTCAGGAAAGCGTCGAAGCGTTAAAGAACGGGGAGAGCATCGCCATTTATCCCGATATTGACTACACAGACAACGCGGCGGGTGTAAAAGGGATGTACGAGGGTTTCCTGTATTTGGAAAAATATTTTTACAAAGCAACCGGCCGCCACGTCCAGTTTGTCCCTTTGTACGCCAGCAAGACGAAACGATTGCTTGTTACAGGCACGCCGGTTTTTTTCCGGGAAGGGGAAGATTTCCGGACGGAGAAGGAAGTGGTATATGAAAAATTGCACAAGGCATTGAACCGGCTCGCAGCGCAGTACGGCGAATAGCAGGCAAAAAAACGGCAGGGGCATGCTCTGCCGTTTTTTTTCTGCAAAATGAATCATGTTCCGTCGCTATAGATGCCTTACGTTTCGGCTTTGCTCCTGAGGACAGGCCAGCCCCCAATATCAAAAACTTTTAAAAACAACGAATTCTAGCCCCTGCCTAAAGCTTTTGCGGAATGGTTCCGATACCTAATAAGTGAGAACGTACATCAAAGGGGAGACAACATTGAAAAAGCAAAAGAAATTCATTCCGCTTACCGTCAAATGGGGCGGCCTGATTTGCGCCGCCATGTTGATATCCATTTTGGCAACGGTTGGACTGGAATATGCCACTACAAGCCATCTGTTAAAAACGAAAAACCGTGATGTCAATCAAATGGTTGCAAACGAAGCGGCATCGCAGGTGGAAGCAGGGCTTGCAAAATACGAAACCTCGCTTGACGAGCTGGCAGGCCTTGTCGAAACGGATCTCCAGCGGAAGAACAAGATGCAGGATATTGAAGCCGAAATCAAATCGGTCCAGACACGGAACAAGCAACTCGTTTCCGCTTATTATATGGATTTCGAGACCGGAAAACTCCATATTTCCCCGGATGCGAAGCTTGATCTGGACGTGCGCAATACGAATACATACCGCTATTTGCAGAAAAAGCCGCAACTTCAGTGGATGGATATTTATAAAGACAAGGTGACAGGCGCCATTATGACGTCTGTTGTCGCGCCGGTTTTTTCCGGCGGGAGGATGGCCGGCGCCGTCGGATATGACATCAATTTATCCGAAATGGGCAAGATCCGGGCAGACATCGAACACGATTCAAACAACAAACTTGCGATTTTTGATGCGAAGGGCGTGATCGTGACGTCGTTTTTAAAAAACGGCGACGGGAAAAATGCCAGGCCGGCAAACAGCGGAAAAGTAGAAGGGGTAAAAGATATTGAAAGCAGCACCCGACTCGAAAAAGATTTCGCTTTTGCCGAAAAAATTTATAGCCAAAAGACGGCGGCCGCAACTTTTCACTGGAACGGGGCAGGGTATGATGTCTATGCCACAACGATCCCGAAAACCGGCTGGAAAGTAGCCTCGTTTAACCCGCAGTCCGAGTTCAGCGCCCAGATTGGCAAAATAAAGAAGATGGGCCTTCTTTCAATCGGGATCGGGCTTTTAATCGGCATTGTCTTTGCTGTGTTGATTGCCGGCCGGCTCGTGAAGATTATCAAAAACTTGCAGCAAGTCCTGGCCAAAACGGCGGAAGGGGATCTGGTTACAGCGTTTGCGTTCCGCTCCAATGATGAGATCGGGGAACTGGCCAAAAGTTACAACGCCATGCTTCACAATATGCGCAGCCTGATTGCAAAAGTGAGGGACAGTGTCGACGCCGTGAACAAGTCCACTGCCGGCCTTCGTACGGTGACAAAAGAAAATGAAGCGGCTGTGACGGATGTTTCTAAGGCGGTGGAAGATATCGCGGCAGGCGCAGCCAACCAGTCCGATCATATTGAAACCGGATCAAATGCAATGCGCGATTTGGGCGGCGAAATCGAAAAACTCGCCGCACAATCGCAGGTCATTGAAAGCGCGGTGGATCAAGCAGAAACAGAGATCAAATCCGGTACGAAACAGGTCGATAATCTCGAAGCCTCTTATCAAAAACTGGAACAGGCTTTTGAAAGAGTCACATCGATGATGGCCGGGCTGAATGAAAAATCGAAATCAATCGCACAAGTCGCGGATGTGATCACGCAAATCGCAGAACAGACGAATCTATTGTCATTAAATGCCTCGATTGAAGCGGCGCGCGCCGGTGAAAACGGGAAAGGATTTGCCGTAGTGGCCAATGAAGTGCGCAGTCTGGCCGAGCAGTCGAAACAGTCGGCAAAAGATATCCGGGCAACGATTGCGGACGTGCTCCAAGACATGAAAGAACTGGTGGACGTCGTGGGGGAAACAAATGAAATCAGCACCGGGCAGAAAAAAGCGGTCAACTCCGTGAGCACTTCGATTGCCGTTTTGGCCGAAGGATTGGAGAAGATGCTCAGCTCAATTAAACAGGAAGCTGAATCGATCCGCTCGATCGGGGAGCAAAAAGATGCCGTTGTCCAAATGATTGAAGACCTGTCCGCCGTTTCCCAGCAAACTGCCGCCGCTTCAGAAGAAATTTCATCTTCCATGGAAGAACAAGCCGCCTCAGCCGGCGAACTCTCCCGTTACACGGAAAAACTGTTCGCCCTCACGGAGGAACTGGAGAAGGAGATTGGGGAGTTTACAATTAAAAAATGATACAAGAGGGGAGTGAAAGCCGTGCTTGCACTCCCTGATTTTTGCCTGCTGCATCCAGATGAATAAAATACATTACGGGAATAACAGACGGTTTTTTAGTCCTCTTCCTGTGCAAGGGCATTCGTGTTATAATGATACGTACAAATATCGAAAGGAAACTGGATTACGCCACCGTGGCCACCCAGATCACAAATTTTATTTTTTTGCCGGATATGTACGTAACAATCATTGCTGATTTGCTAAGTTCTTCAATACTAGAAAAGGAAACTTACATGAATATGAGCAAAAAATACGAAAAAATTAAGCAGGATATTAGAGAAAAAATTTTAACGGAAGAGTACAAAGTAAGTGAAAAATTGCCAACCGAATCAGAACTAATGGAAATGTACCAGGTAAGCCGGTTTACAGTAAGGCGTGCAATTGATGAGCTGGAGAAAGAAAATTTCGTTTACCGTATTCAGGGCGGGGGGATTTTTGTTGACGATTGGAAAGGCAAACCCCAAACCGTCATGAAAAATAAAACAATCGGTTTGATTACAACTTATATATCCGATTATATTTTTCCAAATATCATCACGGGAATTGATAACTATGTATCAAACTATGGATATTCCATCTTGATTACCAACACACAAAACAATCCGGAGAAAGAGCGGAAAAGTTTGTCCAATTTATTGTCAAATAAAATTTCCGGATTAATCATTGAACCGACAAAAAGCGCATTGAGCAATACCAATAAAAGCATTTACGACAACATCAAATCACTGGGCATTCCAATGCTGTTTATTAATGCGGTTTACGATGACATGAATATCCCGTACTTGGTCATGGATGATCTAAAAACCGGCGAAATGGTCACAGATTATTTAATTTCCCTGGGGCATAAAAAAATTGTCGGGATTTTTAAAGTGGACGATAAGCAAGGTATACATCGAATGAACGGTTACATCAAAGCTTTTCAGAAGCACCCTGAGATTTCGAATATGGGTGAAATCATGATGTACCAGACAGAGGAAAACAAAATCAATCTGTTTAAAAAACTTCATACAATACTGTCGCGCCCTGAGTTTGCTCCGACTGCAATTGTTTGCTACAACGATCAACTGGCCATTCAAGTCATGAATTTTGTCAAAGAAATCGGTCTGAACGTACCAAAAGATCTCTCCGTTATTGGAGTTGATGATTACCAGTTTTCAAAGTTTATCAATCCGGCATTGACGACTGTTCGCCATCCGCAGGAAAAGATGGGGCTTGATGCTGGTAAAATGATCATTGATATGCTTAATAAGCAACCAGTCACCTCAAAAATATATGAACCAGAATTGGTAAAAAGGGATTCAGTAAAGCCGCTTGATCATTCAAATGACAATTGGACGGAAAAAAATAGGGAGGAGAAAGCAATCTGTGATAACGATGAGTAATATCATGGATTCTGCCTTTTTTCGAAAACAACTTATGAATAGGCCAAAAGTTTTTGTAATGATATCTGCCTTTAATAGATCATGATTCCGGTAGTCAGATATTCTGAAGCAGCCGGATCCGGTATAAAGTCAACAGGGCTTGCTAAATGGCAAGCCCTGTTGGTTATGCTTCTATTGTATGCCGTCGCCTTCTGCTATCCAATCGACTTTACAGCCATCGACTCAACCGGCAAGCCTGCCTCATATCTTTTTATAAAGGCTTCGTACTCTGAAACGCCTTCAGGTTCCGGGCTTAGCGTCATGCTTTCGGGATGGGTGAACACGTTTTGGTCCAAAAAGTCTTCCAGGCTTTGCTTCCCGTTTCCGGATTTTGCATAAACCGCGAGCACGGCCATCCCCCAGGCGCCGCCTTCACCGGCAGTGCTCATCACCGTAATCGGCGTATTTAATGCATTGGCCAATACTTGCTGGCCAATGACCGGTGTTTTAAACAGGCCGCCCTGGGCAATCAGGACATCCGTTTTGATTCCTTCTTCATTCTTCAAAATATCCATCCCGATTTTAAGCGGTGCAAATGCCGCATACAACTGGGCCTGGACAAAATTGGCCAATGTAAAGGCACTGTCCGGTTTCCTGACAAACAGCGGGCGCCCGGCCGGCATTTTTGTAATGTTCTCGCCTGACAAGTAGCTGTAATTGAGCAAGCCGCCTGCATCCGGATCCGCTTTTGCAGCCACCAAAAACAAAGTTTCATATAAACGATCCGCCGGCAAGTCAACACCGAGCCGTTCAGCAAATTGTTTAAACAGGTTTGCCCATGCATTAATGTCAGACGAGCAGTTGTTGATATGGACCATTGCCACGGGCGCCCCGCTCGGCGTTGTGACAATATCAATATCGCGGTACACTTTTTCAAGCGGCTGATCCAGCACAATCATCGAAAATGCCGAGGTGCCGACGGATATATTTCCGGTCCGTTTGCGCACACTGTTTGTGCACACCATCCCGGTTCCGGCATCCCCCTCAGGCGGAGCCATCAAACTGCCTGCCTGAAGATTTCTGTTTACATCCAATAATGCCGCTCCTTCGGGTGTTAAAGTACCCGCATATTCGCCGGCTTTTAATACTTTTGGCAGCACTTTCCCGATATGCCATGGATAGGGCGCCACATTTTCAAGCCGGTCAAACGTATCAAGAAAATCTTTCCGATATGTGCCTGTCTCTTCATCCACCGGAAAAACACCGGATGCATCGCCAATCCCTAACACCTTTTCTCCGGATAATTTCCAGTGTACATAACCGGCCAACGTGGTGATAAAGCGAATATCCTTTACATGGGGCTCCTGGTTTAAAATCGCCTGGTAAAGGTGGGCAATGCTCCATCGTTGCGGAATATTAAATTGAAATCGTTCAGTCAATTCATCCGCCGCTTGTTCGGTGATGTTATTACGCCATGTCCTGAAAGGAACGAGCAGCTCTCCGTTTTCTGCAAAAGCCAAATACCCGTGCATCATAGCGCTTACACCAATGGCACTGATTTTTGTTAAAGTCGTATGGTATTTCCCCTGGACGTCTGCCGCAATTTGGGCATAGCTTCTTTGAATCCCTTCCCACACTTCTTCCAACGAATACGTCCAGATGCCGTTTTCAAATTTGTTTTCCCAAACATAGCCGCCGGATGCGATTGTTTCAAAATCGTCCGTGACAAGTACGGCCTTTATCCGGGTTGACCCCAGTTCGATGCCGAGAGAAACATTTCCCTGCTGAATTGCCTGTGAAGTTTCGATTAAATTCATTTTTTTCACTTCCCAAGTCTTAAAATCATTACCTCTTCCTAGCCCTGGCTCTGCCGGACACCGGTACTGCGGATTATTTTTTTCCGGCCTCCCTAATCGTTGTGGCAAATTGTTAAAGAAGTGCATCTTTTTATTTGTTTACTGCTAAATTCAAATTTTTACAGTTTTAAGGCCAACCATTTTCGCAAAATCTTCAATTTGCTCAGCAGTGACTGCGAACGACAGGACAGTATGATGTCCGCCGCCGTTTTCAATCCATTTTTGGACCCCTTCATAAAAACCTGGTTTCGGTGTCCAAAGCTGGCGTGCGACAGGCAGTTTCGGCGCTGCTTCAGCTGGTTTTTTCCCATCCACTTCATACATAACGAGTTTAAACTGGTCACCAAAATCAGAAACCGTGAGATTTACAGCGTCTCCATCCGTGCCATCGAAGACGAGCCGTGCAGGGTCTTCGCGGTCCCCGATGCCTAATGGATGGACTTCTACCCTGATTTTGCCGCTTGCCAAAGTCGGGTCTACTTCAAGCATGTGGGAACCCAGTATTTCTTCATGGCCCTTTACCAAGTTGTACGTATAATCTTCCATAAAACCGGTTTTTTCGTTATGTGCCATGATTTTCACCAACCGGTCGAGTGCGGCTGTTTTCCAGTCCCCTTCACCGGCAAAACCGTAACCTTCCGCATTCAGCCGTTGGACCGCCATCCCCGGAAGCTGTTTCATGCCCCATAAATCTTCAAAGTTTGTAGTGAATGCTGTGTACCCGCCCCTGTCGAGGAATTTGCGCAAGGCAATTTCAATCCGGATTTGCTCTTTCACATGGTCTTCAAAATAGGCCGGGTCATTATTTCCTACTACCAAATCATATTTTTCCTGGCATTCCGCATAAACGGCATCTATTTCCTGATCGGTGACTTCTTTCATTTCCGCAACAAGGTCACCAATGCCGTAATAGTCGACTGTCCAGCCGAACTGAATTTGTGCTTCGATTTTATCGCCGTCCGTGACTGCGACATTGCGCATGTTGTCGCCGAATCTCGCTACTTTAATGTTAAAACTTTCATTATAAGCAACGGCAACATCCATCCATTGCCCGATTTGGGTTTGGACCTTTTCATCTTTCCAGTGGCCGACAACAACTTTGTTATTTTTGTTCAGTCTCGCATTGATAAATCCGTATTCCCGGTCGCCATGGGCACTTTGATGCAGGTTCATGTAATCCATGTCGATCGTTTCCCAAGGGATATGGTCCAGAAATTGTGTAGCCAGATGAAGCAAAGGTTTTTGCAGCAGTTTCGTTCCCCTGATCCAGTTTTTCGCAGGCGAGAATGTGTGCATCCAGGTGATGACACCGGCGACGTTATCGTTATAGTTGACTTCTTTCATGACCTGCGTGATACTGTCGGCTGTTGTGGCAACCGTTTTAAATACGATCGGGTATGGTAGCTTGCCGCTTGCATTGATTTCATCAATGATTTTTTCCGCATCTTCCTTTACAGCATCCAGTGTTTCTTTGCCGTATAAATGCTGGCTTCCGACGATAAACCAAAACTCGTAATCTTTTATTTTCAACATGCTGTTTTCCTCCCCCGGAATGTACAAGACATTTATTTTGTTTGTGCTTAATAGGCATTTACGTACTTAAAGGTACATAATTGAGGCAAGGCAAACTTGCACAGCCTTGCGCCAATTTCTTTTTAAACCGCTTTATTTTTGTTATAAACATCAAACGCAACAGCAAGAAGCAAGACAAGGCCCTTAATCGTTTGTTGCCAATCTATGCCAAGGCCAAGAATGGACATACCATTGTTCATCACTCCCATTACGAGCGCACCTACGATTGCTCCGCCGACTGTGCCAATTCCTCCATAAGCAGAAGCTCCGCCGATAAAACAGGCTGCAATGGCATCAAGTTCAAAGTTCGTTCCCGCTTTTGGCGTTGCTGCATTTAGACGGGCTGCAACAATTAATCCCGTCAATGCGGCAAGCACTCCCATATTTACAAAAATCCAAAATGTTACGCGTGGTGTTTTGATCCCTGATAAACTCGCTGCATTTGCATTACCGCCAATTGCATATACCTGTCTGCCCATTGTTGTTCTTTTCATAACAAACGAGTAAGCAAGAATTAAGGCTATTAAAATTACCAAAATGTAAGGGATTCCTTCGTACGTCGCAAAAATGTACGAAAATACATTAATCAAACATGCAATAACAATAATTCTAGCAACGAACAACGGTCCCGATGTTGTTTGCAACTGATATTTTTTCTGCTTTTTTCTTCCATTTAATTCAATGAAGATATAGGCAACTGTACATAACAGCCCGACCGCGATGGTCAAAATATTTAAGGAGCTTCCTTTAAAAACATCCGGGATAAAACCAGAACTGACAAGTTGGAAGTTTCTCGGAAAAGGGGCTAGTGATTCGCCTTTAAGAATCAGCATCGTCAGGCCCCGAAAAACGAGCATTCCAGCTAACGTCACAATAAATGCCGGAATTTTTACGTAGGCAACCCAAAATCCCTGCCAGGCACCAATGCATGCACCAATTGCTAAAGAAATGACAAAAACAACAATTGTCGGCAGATGCATGTGTATGGACAGGACAGCAGATATTGCTCCGATGAAAGCTACAACGGAACCGACAGATAAATCAATATGGCCGGCAATAATGATGAGGACCATACCAATGGCCAGTATCAATACATAACTGTTCTGCATAACAAGATTGGTAATGTTTAACGGCCTTAACAAGATCCCGTCCGTAATTACTTGAAAAAGAACCATAATCAGAACAAGCGCAATAAACATGCCATACTGTCTCATGTTTTTTTTCATCATTTGAAGGATAGAATCCATTTGAGGTCACCCAACTTTCGTCATATATTTCATTAAAATTTCCTGATTTGCCTCTTCTTTTAAGACTTCCCCGGTAATTTTTCCTTTGTTCATGGTGTAAATCCGGTCGGCCATTCCCAGTAACTCCGGAAGTTCTGATGAAATGAGAATGATGCCTTTCCCCTGATCAGCCAGTTGATGAATAATGGTGTAGATTTCATATTTCGCACCGACATCAATACCCCTGGTTGGTTCATCTAAAATCAAGATGTCCGGTTCGGTAAAGACCCATTTACTCAGCAAAACCTTCTGTTGATTGCCACCGCTCAAATTCCCAACCAGTTGCATCACATTGGAAGACTTGATCCTCAGCTTTTTACGTAGCTCCTCAACACTTACAATCTCTTTTCCCTCGTCGATTACCGATTTGTTGGAAATTTTTCTTAGATTCGCCAGCGTCATATTTTCTTTCAAGCTTGAGATCAAGTTAAGACCAAGATTTTTCCGGTCTTCCGTTACATAGGCAAAACCATGGCGTATTGCATCCTGAACCGACTTGATTTCAATCGGTTTGTTATCTTTGATTATTTGTCCTTCCATTTTCTTTCCATATGACCGTCCAAAAATACTCATCGCCATCTCGGTTCTGCCAGCTCCCATTAAACCCGCAATTCCTACAATCTCTCCTCTTCTTACTGTAATATTTGCATGATCAACAACTTTTTGTTCCGGGTTGGCAGGGTTCCAAACGGTCCAATTTTTAATTTCCAAAATGGTTTCAGCTATTTTTGGTGTATGATCAGGAAAGCGATGCGTTAAATCTCTTCCCACCATTCCGCGAATGAGCCGGTCTTCCGTTATGTTATCTTTTTTTACATTTAGCGTTTCAATGGTTTTGCCATCCCGCAATATCGTAATTGAATCGGCAATTTTCATAATTTCATTTAATTTATGTGAAATAATAATAGAAGTAATGCCTTGTTCCTTAAACTCCAAAATAAGGGAAAGCAAGTTTTCACTTTCCGTCTCGTTTAAAGCGGAGGTAGGCTCGTCTAAAATCAGCAGTTTTACTTCTTTTGACAAAGCTTTTGCGATTTCAACCAACTGCTGTTTTCCGACGCTAATGTTGCGGATTAATGTATCTGGTGATTCATTCAGACCGACTTTTTTCAATAACGTTTCAGTTTGAATAAATGTTTCTGCCCAATTAATCACGCCATTTTTTGCCCTTTCATTGCCCAAAAAAATGTTTTCAGCAATTGAAAGATCGGGGATAAGCGCTAATTCCTGATGAATAATGACAATTCCCAGAGCCTCACTTTGCTTTATATCCTTAAATTGGCAAATTTCTCCATTAAATAAGATGTCTCCCGAATACGTTCCATAAGGGTAAACACCGCTTAATACTTTCATGAGGGTTGATTTTCCTGCGCCATTTTCACCGCACAGGGCATGAATTTCGCCTTTTTTTACTTTTAAATTCACATTATCAAGTGCTTTAACCCCAGGAAATTCTTTTGTAATGTCGTTCATTTCCAATATATATTCAGCCAATTGATTCACCCCCGTTATACAGAAAAGGGCATTCCAAAAAGAAAACCGTACCTGTTATCACGACTGTTTGATCCGCCTGTTCCAGGACGTCATTCTAAATGGAAAGCCCATTGCCAAATATTATTTCAATTCGCTTGTTTTATAGTAACCGCTGTCAACCAACACCTTTTTATAATTCGATTTATCAACAGAAACAGGATCCAAAAGATAAGATGGAACAACTTTTACGCCATTGTCATATGTTTTTGTATCATTGACATCCACTTTCTTGTCATTCAGCATCTGATCAACCATTTTCACTGTCTGTTTTGCCAATTTTCTTGTATCTTTAAATACGGTTTGGGTTTGTTCACCCTTGATGATCGATTTTACAGAAGCCAACTCTGCATCCTGCCCAGTAATCACTGGCATCGGTTTGTCTTTTGAACCATAGCCGACACTCTTCAAGGATGAAATCACGCCAATGCTGATTCCATCATATGGGGAGAGCACTGCATCTACTTTTGCATTTGTATATTTGGCACTTAAAATATTATCCATCCGGGATTGTGCCGTTGCTCCGTCCCACCGAAGCGTTGCAATTTGGTTGAACTTCGTCTGCCCGCTTAACACTTTAAGTTTTCCGGACTTTATATACGGGTTCAAAACGGACATCGCGCCGTTATAAAAGAACAGCGAGTTGTTATCATCCGGAGATCCTCCGAATAATTCAATATTAAATGGCCCTTTATTTTGTTTTAAACCAAGTTTATCTTCAATATATTTTGCTTGTATAACGCCGACTTTGTAATTATCAAAGGTAGCATAGTAGTTTACGTATTTCGTATTCCGGATTAACCGATCGTATGCAATCACTTTAATTTTTTGGTCATGCGCTTTTTTGAGAACATCGGTTAATGCTTCTCCGTCAATGGCACCAATAACAAGGACGTTCGCCCCTTTAGTGATCATGTTTTCAATCTGTGATACTTGATTTTGCACATCATCTTCGGCGTATTGCAGATCGACTTTATAGCCCATCTTTTCAAACTGCTTTTTCATATTGTTTCCATCTTTAATCCAGCGTTCCGATGATTTCGTCGGCATTGCAATTCCTACATATCCTTTTTTTCCGGAGCTTGCCCCCGAACTGCCGCAGGCACCCAGGACGAAAACAAGAATCAGTGCACAAGCCGTTATAAACCATTTTTTCACAATGTTTCCCCCTCGTATAGTTAGATTAGAAAACCAAATTTTCAATTTTGTCAACGCTTACATTTTTTGGTATGTAACCCACTCCTTCCTCTAGGTTCAGTAAATACGCATTTTGTAAGCGCATTCTTATTTGTCCCTAGTGTATTATAGTCATCCGTACATGTCAACATTATATTTCAAAAATTTGTACGAACAAATAAACGGTCATTCCATAAAGTTGAACAGTATGGATTGTTACGCAGAATAAATGCTTCCGAATGCAGAACAGATATTTCCTTCACCGCGGAACAAGATCTCTGCAAGAGCACCAGAGCATTCCTTTAAAGATAATAGATAATCAGGCCGGCATCTGTTATAGTAAAGTAAGACACTTGTATTCAAGTCCAGAAAAATAACGACAATAAGGGTGAAACGTATGGCAGAATCACCAAAATATGTTGTAGTACAAGAAAAAATTAAAGAATGGATCTTGAACGGACAAGTTAAACCGGGAGAAAAAATATATTCAGAAAATGAGTTGGTTAAACTGTTTCGTGTCAGCCGCCACACTGTCCGCCAAGCCATCAGGCAGCTCGTAAACGAGGGGTGGTTATATACGGAGCAGGGATCCGGAACATTTTGTGCGGATAGAAACTTTCATGAAATCCGTCAAAAACCTTCATCCGGAAATACAAAAACAATCGGCGTCATCACAACCTACATTTCCGATTATATTTTCCCTTCAATTTTGAATGGGATCGAATCCTATTTGACAGAAAAGGGATACTCTCTTGTTTTAGCAAGTACCGATAACGATCCAAAAAAAGAAAAACAATGTTTAGAAACGTTGATGAGTAGGGAAATTGACGGACTCATTGTAGAGCCGACAAAAAGCAGCGGGTTTAATCCAAATGTTTGCTTTTATACAGAACTGGAAAGGCTACACATTCCCTATATTATGATCAATCAATTTTATCAGCAGCTGAATCCGCCTCATTTGATCGTTGACGATGAACGAGGCACCTACATGGTGACTGAACATTTGATCAGGCTAGGCCACAGTAAAATCGCCGGGTTGTTTAAAACAGACGACCTTCAGGGTGTGTACCGGATGAAAGGCTATTTAAATGCGCTCAGAGAAAACCATGTGCCTTTTTTTCAAAACATGGTGAAAACGTATTCAACAGAAAATATGAATCAAATGATTGAGGATTATAAAGTGTTTTTAAAGAACACAAAGGAACGACCATCTGCAATTGTCTGTTACAATGATCAGATGGCAATCGAAGTGATCCGAGTGCTAAGAGAATTAGACATCAAAATTCCGCAAGATATTTCTATCACAGGGTTTGATGACTCTAATCTTGCGGTTGCCTCGGAAATTAAACTAACTACCGTTACACATCCTAAAACCCAGATGGGGATCGATGCTGCAAAATGGATCGTCGCAGCAGTTGAAAAAGCAGAAAACCATTATGAAAAAAGCCGTAACTCCATTATTTATGAACCGGTTTTAATTGTCAGAAATTCTACCTTGGATAAAAAAGACGCTGCAGAGAAATCAAATATACATTAAACAAAAATCGTGACTCCTTCGCACCATTCAGATAAACAAAATCAACTTTTGCTCATGAAGATAACGAGTGACCCAAGTAAATCGGTCTCATTGATACAAAAAAGCATCCTTCAGCTAAAATAATTTGGAGGATGCTTTTTCATGTTCAAAGAATCAGTAAACAGGAATCAACTTATTTTATATTCACAACTTCAATACCGGCCATTTTTGCAAAATCCTCAATTTGTTCCGCTGTTACGGCAAAGGAGAATACTGTATGGTGGCCGCCACCGTTTTCAATCCATTTTTGGACCCCTTCATAGAAACCTGCTTTTGGTGTCCAAAGCTGGCGTGCGACAGGCAGTTTCGGCGCTGCTTCAGCCGGTTTCTTTCCTTCTACTTCATACATCACCATTTTGAATTTGTCGCCAAAATCGGAAATGGTTAAGTCAATCGCATCTCCATCTGATCCGTCAAAAACAAGCCGTGCAGGGTCTTCGCGGTCCCCAATGCCTAATGGATGGACTTCTACCCTGATTTTGCCGCTTGCCAAAGTTGGGTCTACTTCAAGCATGTGGGAACCCAGTATTTCTTCATGGCCCTTTACCAGGTTGTACGTATAATCTTCCATAAAACCGGTTTTTTCGTTATGTGCCATGATTTTCACCAACCGGTCGAGTGCGGCTGTCTTCCAGTCCCCTTCACCAGCAAAACCGTAACCTTCCGCATTCAGCCGTTGGACCGCCATGCCCGGAAGCTGTTTCATGCCCCACAAATCTTCAAAGTTTGTAGTAAAGGCTGTGTACCCGCCCCTGTCGAGGAATTTGCGCAAGGCAATTTCAATCCGGATTTGCTCTTTCACATGGTCTTCAAAATAGGCCGGGTCATTGTTCCCAACCACCAATTCATATTTTTCCTGGCATTCCGCATAAACAGCTTCTATTTCCTGATCGGTGACTTCTTTCATTTCCGCAACAAGGTCGCCGATGCCGTAATAGTCGACCGTCCAGCCGAACTGGATTTGCGCTTCGATTTTATCGCCGTCCGTGACTGCGACATTGCGCATGTTGTCGCCGAATCTGGCCACTTTAATATTGAAGCTTTCATTGTAAGCAACGGCAACATCCATCCATTGTCCGATTTGGGTTTGGACCTTTTCATCTTTCCAGTGGCCGACAACGACTTTGTTATTTTTATTCAGTCTCGCATTGATAAATCCGTATTCCCTGTCGCCATGGGCGCTTTGATGCAGGTTCATGTAATCCATGTCGATCGTTTCCCACGGAATATGGTCCAGAAATTGTGTAGCCAGATGAAGCAAAGGTTTTTGCAGCAGTTTCGTCCCTCTGATCCAGTTTTTCGCAGGCGAGAATGTGTGCATCCAGGTGATGACGCCGGCGACATTATCGTTATAGTTGACTTCTTTCATGACATGCGTGATACTGTCGGCTGTTGTGGCAACCGTTTTAAATACGATCGGGTACGGTAGCTTGCCGCTTGCGTTGATTTCATCAATGATTTTTTCCGCATCTTCCTTTACAGCATCCAGTGTTTCTTTGCCGTATAAATGCTGGCTTCCGACGATAAACCAAAACTCGTAATCTTTTATTTTCAACATGCTGTTTTCCTCCCCGGAATGTACAAGACATTTATTTTTTTTGCCCATAATAGGCATTTTTTCCGTGCTTGCGTAAATAGTGTTTATCCAAAAGAAATTGATCCATGTTGATTTGATGCGGATTCAGCTGTAGCGAGTGGTAGGTCATCTTCGCTACTTCTTCGAGCACAACGGCATTGTGCACGGCATCATGGGCGGATGTTCCCCACGTAAAAGGGCCGTGATCATTTACCAGAACAGCCGGAACCTGGTCCGGATCAATATGCCGCTTTTCAAAAGTCTCAACAATCACATCACCGGTCTGTTTTTCATATTCCGTCACGACTTCTTCTTTCTTCATCGCCCTTGTGACCGGAACCGGCCCGTAAAATGTATCGGCATGTGTCGTTCCTGCCGCCGGAATATCAATGCCGGCCTGCGCAAATGAAACCGCCCAGGGAGAATGTGTATGGACAATTCCTTTAATATTCGGGAAATGGCGATAAAGCACACAATGTGTTGCAGTATCGCTTGACGGATTTAACTCGCCTTCCACTACATTTCCACCAAGATCAACGACGACCATTTTTTCCGGTGACAATGCTTCATACTCGACACCGCTCGGCTTAATGACCATGAGATTCTTTTCACGGTCGATTCCGCTTACATTTCCCCATGTAAAGGTGACCAGATTATATTCCGGCAGCAGCATGTTTGCTTCATAGACTTCTTTCTTGAGTTCTTCTAGCATTCATTGATCATCCCTTTGAAATTGATCATTCTTTAAAAGTTTTTGACATGTCATTTGGATTCTGCGATTAACCGCTTACAAATAGAATGCTATATCAATTATCAGTATAAGTCAACAAAAAAATATTTATATGTATAAATGTGTTTTTCACTGGATGGAAAAGAGTGGTTTATGTCACAGCTTCCGTAGCTTTTTCACTATAGCTACAGACACAAAAAATACACAATTGGGTACCCTTACCTGCTATCCTTTCATCTATATAAGTAGCATAATGATGGGTAAGAAAGCGGTTAAGAAAAACGCAGGAAAACGTTATTTTTCCTCAGTTATCAGTACAAATATTTTTGTCGTTGATTTATAGGTATAAATGTGCTAGCATGTACTTGCAGCATGAAAACGCTTTTTTCTAAAATGATACCGCTCACAAAGAAAGAAGCCATCAGCAAGAAGAAAATAAGGCTGAAACATCAAGGAGGGAACTTTAATGGTTGGTGAAAAGAAAATCTCAAGTGGATTCATTTACTTTTTCGGGGCTTTTGGCGGCATTCTATTTGGCTATGATATTGGGGTAATGACAGGCGCTTTGCCATTCCTTGAACATGACTGGAACCTTCAAAACAGTGCAGGCGTTATTGGATGGATTACCTCTGCTGTAATGTTCGGTGCTATATTCGGCGGCGCTTTGGCGGGGCAACTTTCCGACCGTTTGGGCCGGCGAAAAATGATTTTAATTTCAGCTTTTATTTTTGTTGTTGGATCGGTTTTATCTGGCATATCCCCTCATAACGGGCAATACTTTTTAATCATCGTCCGGATGTTATTAGGATTAGCGGTTGGCGCTGCTTCTGCACTGGTCCCGGCTTATATGTCCGAAATGGCGCCTGCACGTTTGCGCGGACGTCTGTCAGGGATTAACCAAACCATGATTGTATCGGGAATGTTACTTTCTTACATTGTTGATTATTTATTAAAAGGTTTGCCGGAAACATTGGCTTGGCGGTTGATGCTTAGTTTGGCAGCGGTACCAGCATTGATCTTATTCTTTGGTGTGTTAAAGTTGCCGGAATCACCGCGCTTTTTAATAAAGAACAATAAACTTGAGGAAGCACGCAAGGTTTTGAGCTATATTCGCGCTAAAAAAGAGGCAATTGATGCTGAAATCAAACAAATTCAAGAGACTGCCAGAGAAGAAAAACAGGCAAATCAAAAAGCATCATGGGGTACTTTATTTAGCGGCAAATACCGTTATTTAGTCATTGCCGGTGTGGGCGTTGCGGCTTTCCAACAATTTCAAGGCGCAAATGCTATTTTTTACTATATTCCTTTAATTGTAGAAAAAGCAACAGGGCATGCTGCTAGTTCTGCATTGATGTGGCCGATTATTCAAGGGATCATTCTCGTATTGGGTTCACTTGTCTTCTTATGGATTGCTGATAAATTTAAACGCCGCACTTTGTTGACAGTAGGCGGAACGATTATGGGCCTGTCCTTTATTTTGCCAGCCATTTTGAATTTGCTCATTCCAAATGCAAACCCGATGATGATCGTTGCGTTTTTAAGCATTTATGTAGCTCTTTATTCCTTCACTTGGGCTCCTTTAACCTGGGTCATCGTTGGGGAAATTTTCCCGCTTGTCATTCGTGGACGCGCATCAGGATTGGCTTCCTCTTTTAACTGGATTGGTTCTTTCCTGGTTGGGCTGCTGTTCCCAATCATGACTGCTTCCATGTCCCAAGAAGCTGTTTTTGCAATTTTCGGCGTGATATGTTTGCTTGGTGTTTTGTTTATCCGGACCCGCGTACCTGAAACCCAGGGACATACGTTGGAAGAAATTGAAAAATTTGGGGAAGAAAAAGCTGTTGAAAAAAAAGGTGCCCACTTACACATATGAGACGGAGGTAAATAAAAATGAATTTAGTGGATACTTCTAAAGCGATTAAACAAGGAAATGTCTCATTAGGCATCGAACTGGGGTCAACCCGGATAAAGGCCGTACTTGTCACGGACGATTTTGAAACAATCGCATCCGGCGGCTATGTTTGGGAAAACAAATTTGAAAACGGCATCTGGACGTATTCGTTGGAAGAAGTGTGGGAAGGGATTCAAAGAAGCTATGCCCAAATTGCGGCAGACGTCCAGGGGAAATACCATACGACTTTAACAAAAATCAGTGCCATTGGTGTAAGCGCTATGATGCACGGGTATTTGGCTTTTGCAGAAAACGGAGAGCTGCTCGTTCCTTTCAGGACATGGCGTAATAACATCACCGAACAAGCGGCGGATGAATTGACTGAACGATTTCAATTTAATATTCCGCAACGATGGAGCATTGCCCACCTTTACCAGGCGATTTTAAACCAGGAGCCCCATGTAAAGGATATTCGCTTTATCACCACGTTGGCCGGTTATGTACACTGGAAATTATCCGGAGAAAAGGTGTTAGGGATTGGCGATGCATCCGGTGTTTTTCCGGTGGATGAAGAGACAGGCACATATCGGAAAGATTTTCTTGATACGTTTGACCGGCTTGAAAATGTGGCGCCCTATCCATGGCATATCGGGAAAGTGCTGCCAAAAGTATTAAAAGCCGGCGAATATGCGGGTACTTTAACACCCGAAGGAGCGGCATTATTGGATGTAAACAGAAATCTTCAGGCAGGCAGTTTGATGGCTCCGCCTGAGGGGGATGCCGGAACCGGGATGGTGTGCACAAACAGTGTGCGCAAACGGACCGGAAATATATCCGTCGGCACCTCGGCATTTTCGATGATTGTGCTGGATCAGCCGCTTGAAAAAGTGTACCGCGATATTGATATTGTCACAACGCCGAGCGGGGCGCCCGTGGCAATGGTCCATATCAACAACTGCTCGTCTGACATTAATGCATGGGCAAACCTGTTTAAACAATTTGCTGAACGGCTCGGTGTTGACTTGCCGGCGGATCGTTTATATGAAACTTTGTTTTTGGTGGCTGCAAAAGCGGATCCGGATGCAGGCGGCTTGCTCAATTACAGCTACTTGTCAGGCGAGAACATTACAAAAATGCCGGCCGGGCGCCCGCTGTTTGTCAGGAAACCGGACAGTGCCTTTACATTGGCCAATTTTGTCCAGGCCCAGTTGTATGCGGCATTTGCACCGCTTAAAATCGGGATGGATATTTTGAAGAATGAAGAAGGAATCAAAACGGATGTCCTGATTGCCCAGGGCGGCCTGTTTAAAACACCGGTCATTGGCCAGCAAGTATTGGCCAATGCATTAAATACGCCGATTACGGTGATGAGCACTGCCGGTGAAGGCGGCGCCTGGGGGATGGCCGTGCTCGCGGTTTATGCAAAATCCGGAAACGGGAAGCAAAGCCTGGAAGACTTTTTGGACCAAAACGTGTTCACCCATCCCGAAAGCATGACGCTAAGCCCGGAACCTGAAGGCGTTTCAGGGTACGAAGCCTTTATAAAAAGATATGAGGCGGGCTTGCCGGTTGAGTCGATGGCTGTAAAGTCGATTTTTTAACGGGAACGGAAAAATCGTCAAAACAGCTGTATGGACATACGACAGCTTCCCGGAATAAACTTTAGTTATTCCGTCAAACAAACGTGATGCTAGCATTGCCGGTGTGACACAACAGCTTCCTAGTATAAACCTTTGGTTGCTCGAGAAGCACAATCGCGCTGATAAACGAAGTGAAATGACACGACAGCTTCCCGGTATAACCCTTAGTCTCCAGTTTCTATGCACGCAGCATCCGCAAACGCTCCGTTCATATCCCAACGGAGACGCTGCTCGACAATTGCATACATTTTGGGGAGCCATGCAGTCCGGCCCGCCAGTGAGTACAGATAATAAATCCGGCATTTTCCATGAAAACTGCCGGATTTTTTTCATACATGTTAAAATAGAAGATGTATTTAGTTGAAAACAAGGCAGGTGTCCGTTTTGTTTCCATTTTTCCACCGAAAAAGAAAGGAAGAGCATATTTTTGCGCCAACGGGGGGAGAGGTGACGCCAATTGAGGAAGTGCCCGATCCCATCTTTTCCGAAAAAATGATTGGGGACGGCGTGGCAATCAGGCCGATTGAGGGCCGGGTCGTTTCCCCGTTTGACGGCGAGGTGATCCAGATATTTCCGACAAAGCATGCGATCGGGTTGCGCGGCGAATCAGGGCTGGAAGTTTTGATTCATATCGGACTGGAAACGGTTTCACTCGACGGGAAGGGGTTTGAAACGGTTGTGCAGGCCGGGGACAAAGTGGAAAAAGGCGACCCGCTGATTCGTTTTAACCTGGAATTTATCAAAGCCAATGCAGCGGATACGATTACAGCAATCATTATTACAAATGGGGAGCTTGTAAAATCGCTCGAAAAAAGTACCGGGGTTGAGGCAGTTGCCGGGCAGACGGAAATCATGCGGGCTTGTCTGTGAAACCAAAAAACAGGCTTGAAGCAAGTGATGGGGAAGGGTGGCACGAGCCGGGGTACCTTGCACCAGAAAAAGAAAAACAGGCTTGTGTGCAAGCCTGTTTCTTACTTATATGGTTCGCATGCGTATCCGTCCTTGTCGCCGTCCATATAGGAACGGTAGGCAGGGTTTGAACGCGGCACGCCGTTTGGATATTTTTTGCGCAGTTCCGTACAGTTTTGGAAACTGCTGCTCCCGTTGCTGGAACGGCTCTCCCCGCCGGAAGCATTGGAGTTGGATGCGGAACTGCCTTTTTCGCACCCGTTAAAACCGCGGTCTGTTGCATACCCGGGTTGCGACCAGACCCTGAGTTTTTCGTTTTTAGCCCGCTGTTCGGCTTTTTTGAAAGTGTCCAAATATTGATAGGGCGGTTCATACACATAGGCCACGCGCGCGTACCCTTCTTTCAGCAGCTTTTCCTGCACGGACTTGCCGTTTACGAATACATAAGCGAGGAGCCGCCCGTATTTGTCGCGTTTGGCCCCGTGATCAAATTCGATCGTCAGTTTGCCACTTGAAACGAGCTGCTTGTTCCGGTAATAGGCTGCTTTTGCATACGGCTGCACACACATATTCGGTTTTTTTGATTCCGGCGTGTCAACGAGCAAATAGCGGACCGTCTCTTCTTTTCCATTATTATAAATTTTAATCGTGTCTCCATCGGTTACATCGGCGAGTTTAACAGCAATTTGCTTGCCTGTCGTTTGCCGGTTTTCTCCTGGCCCGGTATTTGTTTGTTGCGCTGTTTTTTGTTCTGTACTCGTTTTTGTGCTGTTTTGATGCCCTTCACACCCTGCGACGGCGAGCATCATCGCCAAAAAGAGCGTAAACCAGCTTGCTGCTTTTGTCTTCATTTCCCCTTCTCCTTGCTTTTAAAAAATGTATATAAAATGAACAAAATATCGCAGCTCTGTTGTCTAGTCATCATGCAAATTGGTGCTCGAGCTTGTTGTAAAAACTTAAGTTCATTTTATATAGCTCCATTATTTTACCATTTTCAGCGGGTATTTTTAAGCCATCCATTTGACAATAATACCGCCTGGGGTATATGATGGGGGTTGTAACCGAACTTCGGGCAGGAGGTCATCCGTATAAATGTATATTGTTTTGCTCGTTCTTGCGCTCATTCTCGCGAAAACCGGCTATACACGTTACGTTCCCGTTCGCGGTGCTGTGCGGGCGGATTTAAGAAAAGATGTGCTTGAACATAAAGTGGTGGTCGATGTGAGGGATTACCAGCATGCGGGAAGCGGTACCGCGGATGCCATTGTGATTCCGACGGCTTATTTAAAGCGGTTTTCCGGCGAAATTCCAAAAGGCAGTCTTCACCTTATTGTTTCCAGCCGGCTTGAAGCCAATTTCAGCATTCGTTTATTACGCAGAAAAGGATTCCATATTCATTCTTATACGATCTTGGAACCGGGGAGGGAAAAAGGTGGAATACGATGCGAAAATCAAAAACCGTGTCAAAAGAATCGAAGGGCAATTGCGGGGAGTACTGCGGATGATGGAAGAAAAGGACAATTGCAAAGAGGTCATTGCCCAGTTGTCTGCCGCCCGGACGGCAATTGACCGCACGATCGGCGTCATTGTCAGTGCCAATCTGGTGGAATGTGTGAAAAATGCCGAACAAAACGGGGAAGACGCGGGAAGCCTTGTAAAAGAAGCGGTCAACCTGCTTGTGAAAAGCCGCTGACACCGGTCTTTTCGCAGAATCGCCGCTGGGGCAAGGCCCGCACTTTTCGCAAAAAGCGGGGGATTTTGTTTTACGAGGGAGGAATTTTGATGAAAGAAATTTCTGCGATGGAAGTCGAGGAAAAACTGAACAAGGGTGAAAAACTCAATATTATCGATGTGCGCGAAACGGAGGAAGTGGCGGAAGGAAAAATTCCGGGCGCGCTGCATATTCCGCTCGGTTTGCTGGGATTCCGCCTAGAGGATCTTGACCGTTCCAAAAACTATATTGTCGTTTGCCATTCCGGCGGGCGGAGCTATATGGCATGCCAGTTTCTCGAAAGCCAGGGTTTTGATGTCACAAACCTGGAAGGCGGCATGATGGCGTGGAGCGGCGAAATCGAATGAAAAATTTTCCTCTTGATCTTGCGGCGCATAAAGCGTAGTATAAGAGTACAAGCTGCGTTGTACGTAATATTAATAAAGTTTTAACCTTTAAACTGTTATAGGGAGTTTAACATTATTGCGGGAATGCCGAGCCTTTTGCCGTTTGGCAGGGAGGATGGCAGGAACGCTTTTGCGGACACCCACTTTGAGGAGTGTGGTTCTAAAACTTTCTTAGTTTGATTACGGCAACTGCGGCACATACATAATCTGTTAAACCCCGTCCTTCTTAGAAGGGCGGGGTTTTTCACAATCAAGAACCTAGACCGAAGGCATTAGCTGAGCCTGTTAACCCTGCGGCCCGGATGCAGTGCCCGGCCCATTTTTTCGCGCGGTATAAAGAGCCCGCTCTGTCCGTTTGTGTTAGCCCTCGATATTACTGGGTGTATAATAAAACTAACAATGTTTTGACATGCAGGAGTGGGAAAATGTGAACCAAATGAAATACATTGAGCCTGCCGTGATGTTTTTTACCATGATCGTCTATGTCGCTGTAGCCGTACTGATTGGCGTTGTGGCCGGGACCACGGTCGGTTTGTTTTTGAAAGCTTTAAATTTTTTGAGCGGAAAAACAGGTGCGCTGCCCGTGCCTTATAAGATGCTGCTGCTTCCAGTTGGCGGCCTATTGAACGGCCTGTTGCTGTATAAAATGAAATCAGGGGCGCCTTCTTCCATTGCTGCTGTGCATTCCGAAGGGGAACCGCCCTTTGACAGAAGCTTCCCGGCCAAGTATCTGGCGGCCCTCATTACACTTGTATCCGGCGGTTCGGCTGGAAAATTCGGGCCGAGCGCCCACTTTGCCGGTTCGCTTGCCACATGGATTGGGAAAGTTTTTCATATTCAGCCGTTTCTTCGGGCCCAGCTGATCGTATGCGGAATCAGTGCTGCTTTTGCCAGTCTGTTTGGCGCGCCCGTTACAGCAGCCGTGTTTGGTTTGGAAGTACTGGCTATCGGGTCAATCCGGCACCAGTTTCTTTTCCCTTCGGCGGTTTCCGGCATAGCTGCTTTTGAAGTTAATAAAAGGCTGTTGCATACGCCTTATGAATATTTCACGATCCATGCCATGCCGTCTTTTTCTGTTCTGCTGCTTTTAAAAGTGGCAGCCCTTGGCATGATTTGCGGCCTGGCTGGATGGCTGTTTGTTGAATCTATTGAACAGGGGGGTCGCTTATTTTCAGTTGTCCGGGAAAAATTGCATCTTCCTTTCTTCCTGATGCCCTGTGTTGGCGGCATGCTCATCGCAGTTGCATTATTGATTTTTCCTGCCGACTTTTTAGGACTGAGCTTGCCGCTTTTGGACAAAGCGATGCACGGGGGACATGTCGGATTTTTCGCATTTCTGTGGAAAATTCTGTTTGTGGCGGTTACGCTTGGTTCCGGCTTTTACGGAGGAACATTCACCCCGCAGCTCGTCATCGGGTCTGCTGCCGGGAATGCATTTGCCGGTTTGCTCGGGATGAACCCTGTATTAGGAGCGGCTGCGGGTATGCTGGCGGTGGTTTCGGCTGCATCCAATACGCCGGTTTCCGCTGTGCTGCTTGGATATGAGCTGTACGGGCATGTTACGGGGATGTATATGTTGGCCGCCTGTATTGCCGGGTATTTGATCATCGGGCACCGCAGCGTTTATCGCGACCAGCTTGTGTACGATCCAAAGTCTTTATGGGTGCAGCTGGAACCGGGAGTCGAACTGAGGAAAGAATCTATCCGCCTTTCAAGCGGTACTTCAAATCAGACTGGACGGTTCCATCTTCCGTGGTAGTGGGAAAAGCCGTTTATGATCAGGCTTATGTTAAGCAATCTTATTAAAAACGCATTGATCTTAGCATAGGGCCGCTCTGCGGAAAGGAAGCTGGTCAAAAGATGCGCCTATCTTAACATAGAGGCGCCTATGTTAAGGAAGCCCGCCAAAAAACGTATCAACTTTAACATAGGGCCGCTCTATATAAAGGAAGCCTGCCAAGTTTTCCGCCGTTCTGCACAGAGGAAGCGTACTATATATTTACGCACAGACGCCCTAAGAAAAGAAAGGCCGCTGAAATGCGCGTCTTCTTAACAGATTCTGCGTAAAAGAAGCGTGCCAAAATCGCGCCAATCTTAACGTTGGGCAGTTTTGCGTAAAAGAACTTCGCGGACCGGCTGATCTTTTGCAAGAAGCGTTCAAAAAACCGTTGAGGATCGTCTCAACGGTTTTTGCGGCAGCCTTCTCGCTTTACTCGGTTTCCCCGAGTCCGGTGACTTTGTTCATCACATTTTGAATGGTATCAGCCAGCCCTTCTTCCTCTTCGCTGCCGGCATTTTGCGACTGGACATTTCCTTCGAGCTGGTTATTGTACGAGTAAGTATTGGATTTGTAACTTTTTTCTTCTTCCATTTTTATCACCTCCCAAACATAGGGTGTGTTAATCGGAAGTTTTTTAACCAATCTAAGGCTTCCCCTTTTGGAATTCCATCCGGACAAGCAGCAAGAAGTTAATACGCATAAAGCATGAAGGAATGATGGGCCATAATGGGTGAAGAAAAAAGTGGCTTTTTATCCCCACTGGAATTTTAATCAAAGGGGCATTCAGTTTTAATGCTGAATTGTTGACGGAATGCGTAAACAACGGGCAAATCACCCCGGCTGAAAACGAAAAAAACCTTGATGCATCCGCGATGCATCAAGGTTTTTAGTAGTCGGGAAGACAGGATTTGAACCTGCGACCCCTACGTCCCGAACGTAGTGCTCTACCAAGCTGAGCTACTTCCCGGTTATTTTATTTTTGCTTGCCAACTCCTTAGCTCTTGCTGACAAATATTATTCTACGACAATAAATTTCGTTTGTCAAAGCCTTTTTTTATTTTTTTTAAAGAAATTTTTTCTGGTCTGGTTTCGAGACGGCAGCCATTCCTTTTTCAACTGGAAAATAAGAAGGTTTGGCGGCTTGGAAAAAACTTAGAGGTATGTTATTTCCAGGAAAAAGGAATATCACCGGGAATCACCGCCGCCGGCATGATGTCGACTCCCGTATTTTCCAGCGAAGCTAGCATTGCTTCTTTCATCGGCATTTCTTTATGTTGGATGAAGCGGTCCATTGAAAATAATGCAGCTAACGCCGGGCAATCCTGAAACTGAAAGGCCATAAAAATCATGCTTTTAAAATGGCCTTCATTTCATCACCTTCAGCTTTATCATTCGCCATGAGCGGGTTGCGCTGCCTTTTACAAACAGGCAGGGGGAAAGGCGGGAGGGTTCAGGAATAAGGGAAGGTGCTTAGAGTGGAACGTTTTTTCAAAAATTCTAAGGGAATAAAAACAAAAAAACGGCCGCAGCAGGCGATAAGCAAGAGCAGTGATATGACCATGCGTGTTTGAATCTGTCGAAATTTGTATGCAGCAAGATGTAGAATAAAATGATCAAACAATTAAGATTTTGTAGAGTATGGTAAAATTGTGGATATTCATGTATACTGAATCATATATGTTTGGTAGTTTTTGCGGATGATGTCGGAAGATGGCAGCGAATGAAAAATACGGTGAGCCTTTGAGCAGGGGAGAGAGATATGCGCGGCAGGAAATTAAATTTCAAGGGAAAAGTTGTGTTGGCGCTCTTATTTACGTTGATTGTTGTTGTTTTGGCCGGACTCGTTGGCAAAGGGGAAAAGATGTCAGCGAAAGACAAAGGAAAAGATGCACATGCTGTCTCACTGCGCACTTTATCTTTTTCGCCTGCGCCGATGACAGCGTTTGCGGGTTCTCCTTTATACAAATCGATGATCGGGCAACAGCGGCAGAAAAAAGAAGCGGAGAGACAAAAAGAAGTTGCGAAGCAAAACGAGAAAGATCTGAAAGAAAATGCCATTTACTTAACATTTGATGACGGCCCGTCGAGTGCGGCCAACCAGTTATTGGATCTGTTGGAAACTTATCAGATGAAAGCTACCTTTTTCATGCTCGGGCCGAGGATGAAAGAGCATCCGGCAGTCGTAAAACGCATGCTAAAAGATGGAAACGGGCTTGCACTGCACGGGATCACACATAAAGCAAGAACAATTTACAGCAGTACGTCCGCGCCATTAAACGAAATGGCTGAGGATCAAAGAATATTGGAAAACGTGGCGGGTGTAAAATCTTATATGGTACGCCTCCCGTATGGAAGTATTCCGTATTTAACAGATGAAATGCGCGATTTACTGGATAAAAGTGGTTTCCACATTTGGGATTGGAACGTGGACAGCAGTGACTGGGAATTAAAAAATGGACGCTATGTCCAGTATACGATTCAGCAAATCCGGCAAAAAAAGCAAGCGGGGGAAACGCCGGTCATCCTTTTGCATGACAAACCGGAAACCGTTAAATATTTGCCGAAGTTGCTAAAGTTTATCAAAAAGCAGGGCTATAAAACAAAAGTATTGACCAATGAAACGCCCCCGGTAACGTTTCCGTGTGAAGGCCGCTGTCACCCAATCCACCATCCAGTTGAAACGGGGAGAAGATGAGGGTGAAAAGATTTATTGTATTGGGAATGATGTTGCCGGGGCTTCTTTTGCTTCTTGCCGGCTGCCATTCAGACAAAAAACAAGCGGACAGCATATACGAAAAATTAAAGAAATCCGCCTCGTATGAAAAAGATTTTGTTGCGAACCAGGAGAAGCTGGACGAATACAAAGAAAAAGTGGCATCCATTTATGCTGATCTAAACCAGCTTGAACTGAATGACGAAAACCGCCCGGAAGTGAAGCAGAAATTAAAAAAGGCGGACAACTATACCGAAAAGCAGCAGAAAGAGCTGCGGGAATCCAAAAAGAATTTTCAAAAGGCATATGAACAATCGGCATCTATAAAAGAGAACGTGGAGCAAATTAAAGATAGCGGGCAGCAGAAACAAGCACGGAAGCTGCTCACCATCATGGATGAACGTAAAAAATATATGAACACTTTTTTTGATGATTATAAAAAACAATTGGCGTTACAAGGCACCTTTTATGAAAATCTGGAGAAGTTCAGCCCGGATGAGTTAGACGAACAAATTAAAAAAATAAATGAATACAATGGGAAAATGGAAGAAACGATTCGCCAATTCAACCAGGATACGAAACGGTATAATCGCGAAAAAGATAAGTATTTTAAAAAAGCAGGACTTTATTAAATTGGACGCTTTTTTAAAAAGCCCGAGCTCGGCTTATGCCGGTTCTCGGGCTTCTTTTTCGGGACAGGAAAACGACTGTGAAATTGGGTGATGCGATGAGATTGTCGTTTTTGATTTGGAATGGAATCCTGTATATTTTAAAAGAAATCTGCTTTATCGGTCTTTAATTAGGCCTTGCTGAACCAATCCGATTCTGAGTTTGTACCCAATTTGCCTGCAAGCTCTAGAAGAATCCATCTTTGAAAATGCGATTCTGTCTTCTCTATGCATTGAATCAGCTTTCAAGTGCAAGCTTTTATAACACCCTTGCATTTAAATTTTTTCCAAGGCTGTCAGCATCCTTGCAGTGTTTTGTCTTAAAAGGATATTTCGAGCCTAGGTGCGGCTTGTTTTGTCTTTTTGGCAGGTTCAAAAAGACATTTCGAGCCTGGATGCAGCGTGTTTTGTCTTTTTGGCAGGTTCAAAAGGACATTTCGAGCCTGGATACAGCGTGTTTTGTCCTTTTGACGGCTTCAAAAAGACATTCCGAGCCTAGGTGCGGCTTGTTTTGTCTTTTTGGCAGGTTCAAAAAGACATTTCGAGCCTGGATGCAGCGTGTTTTGTCTTTTTGACGGCTTCAAAAAGACATTCCGAGCCTAGGTGCGGCTTGTTTTGTCTTTTTGCCAGGTTCAAAAGAACATTTCGAGCCTGGATGCAGCGTGTTTTGTCTTTTTGGCAGGTTCAAAAGGACATTTCGAGCCTAGGTGCGGCTTGTTTTGTCTTTTTGCCAGGTTCAAAAGAACATTTCGAGCCCGGATGCAACGTGTTTTGTCTTTTTGGCAGGTTCAAAAGGACATTTGGAGCCTGGATACAGCATGTTTTGTTCTTTTGACGGCTTCAAAAAGACATTTTGGGTCCAGTCGCAATTCCTTAGAGGAGCTCTACGTTAAGAAAGCGCGGAAAATTGAAGGTCTTCCTTCACATAGGACGCGTTTCAAGTGCAAGCTTTTCCCTGCATTTTTTATAAGACACTTGCATTAAATTTATGCCAAAGCTGTCAGCATCTTTGCCAAATCTAGGAATTTTGCTTTTTCAGCAAGCCCTAATTAAGCGAAAATAAAGATTTTAAAACTTCATCCATAAATAAGAAAATGTGCAGAAATGTTGCAGTTTGGATGTTCAACAGAACGGGCAAAAAATAGGGGAAGACAATTTGGAGGTGGATAAAAATGGGCACGTCCTATGAAGAATGCATCAAAGCCTGCCAGGAGTGTATGGAAGCCTGTAATCAGTGTTACAGTGCCTGTTTAAAGGAAGACAATGTGAAAATGATGGCTGGCTGTATCCGCATGGACAGAGAATGCGCAAATATTTGTGCTTTGGCATTGCAAGCGATGCAAAGCAACAGCCCGTTTGTGATGCAAATTTGCAATTTGTGTGCGGAAATTTGCGAAGCATGTGGGGAGGAATGCAGGAAATACAGCCATGACCATTGTCAAAAATGCGCCGAAGCATGCTTGCGCTGTGCGGAAGCTTGCCGGAGAATGGCCTGACACAAAGCCGGTTCCCTTATCAAAAAGGGAACCGGCTTTTAGCAAAATCAATAAAACGGGAATGATGTGTTTAAGCTTAAGCAAACGGAAGAAAATAAAAATTGGATCGCCAGTTTAAATCATGGATGGCCGGCAGAAAACAATTCGATGTATTTTTTTATATTTCTTGGTCTCCGGAACAATGCAGCAGGAAATTTAATATCAAAATAAAAAAGCAAGGATCCCAGCCATAAACTGAAACCCTTGCTTTTTGTGATGCGGATGAAGGGACTTGAACCCATACGGTGTTTCCACCACTAGAACCTGAATCTAGCGCGTCTGCCGATTCCGCCACATCCGCATTGTTTTGTTTTTGTTCGCCTCATCAGCGACAAATTTATTATATAATGCCCGGTTGAAAAAAGCAATACCTTTTTTAAAATTTTTTTGGATCCCTGGAAAGCTTGTTAAAAAAGGAGCCGTGCATGCACGGCTCCTTTTTGGAAAATAGTTTACGCAGCCATTTCAACGCTTTTTTGTCTGTCTCTTGTAAAAGCACTCACGGCAAAGGTTACAATCAGGTTCAAAACCATGGCGATGATCCCGGTATTTAAGTCTTTGACTGCTTGCGGCATAAACGGCAACAGCGTCGCAACCGTCTGATTCGTGATCGTCACATAGGAAACGACAAGTTCGCCCGCAACAATTCCGGCAAATGCTCCTGCTTTTGAAATCGGGTTATTTTTCATAAAGCTAAATACGATCGCCGGGAAAAATTGCGTAACCATGCTGTACCCCATCAACAGCAGGGCAACAATGGTTTGCCCACCGTTAAATGTGAAGTAGAGGGCAATTAAAGATACGACCGGAACCAAGTATTTGGCAACATTGGCCACTTGTGTTTCATTGGCGTCCGGCTTAAATACTTTAAACAAGTTTTTCGAAATCATCGTGGATGCGCTCATCAACAGCAGCGACCCCGGTACCAGCGCACATAACAGACCGGCAGCGCCGATGACGCCGACAAACCAGTGCGGAAAGCTTTCAATAGAAAGAACGAGCAGCGCATTATCGGTTGCTGCTCCTTCAAGTGCCGGCTTCACAGTCAGAATCGCCGCAAAACCGGCAAAGAATACGAACAACAGGATCAACTGATACAGCGGAAAAATCACCGCATTGCGGCGGAACGTTTTTTCATTTTTCGCTGTAAAGGAGGCGGCAAAAGAATGCGGCCACGTGTAAAAACCAAGTGCCGTCAGCAAAACGGTCGAAATGAACCAATATACACTCATCCCTTGGTGCGGGAGCGCAAGAAAGCCGGGTTTTGCCTGGTCAATGGCATGAAACATATCTGAAAAGCCGCCAAAATAATGAACGGGGAGATAAATGCCGAGAAAAACGACGACGGCCAAAACCAATGCATCTTTCATGACGGATGTCCAGGCTGTTCCGTGTACGCCTGAAATCGTCGTATAAATGGTTACCGCAATCACGCCGATCCAAATGGCAACGCCGGAAGAAATTGAGCCGTAAGAAGCAATGCTGACGATACTGCCGAGCCCTTTTAACTGCAAAACAAGGTACGGGATCATGGCAATGATGCCGATAATCGAAACAAGGACACCGAGTGCGGGGCTATTGTATTTTTTCGCGAAAAAATCGGATTGGGACAACAGCTTATGTTCTTTTGCATAACGCCAAATGGCCGGAAGCAGCCAATAGGAAAGAACATAGGCCAATGAGCCGTACCAGAGTATATAAAGCGTTGGCCCTCCTTTGCCGTAAGCCCATCCGCTGCCGCCGAGAAAAGTGAAAGTCGTGTAAATTTCACCGGCACTTAGCAAGAATACAAACAGTGTTCCAAAACTTCTGCCGCCGGTTGCCCACTGTTCAAGGTTCATTTGCTTGCCCCGACGGGCCCGGATGCCAAGATAGAGTGACACCAGCAAAAATACGAGGATAACAAGGAGTGCGCTGTTCATTCGGCATCCCCCCTTTGGTTTTTCGGATCGGTTTTATAGATAATGAACATCACAACCGTCGATAAAACAACCCACAACACGGTCCAGAACATGATAAAAGGCATTCCGAGAATCATCGGATCGGTACGGTTGGCAAAAAACATGCCAATGACTAAAGCAAGAAATGGGAGTGATGCAAGGACAAATTTCATTTGAAAACCTCACTTTTTTTAGTGTAAAAGGCCAACCTGAAGGAAGCGGCTGATCCTTTTCAGGCAGTTAACGTCAGGCTGGCGGCGACGAACGCTTTCACCCCGTAAGGCAATACATCCTCATCCACAGTAAAGCGGGCGTGATGGTGGGGATAAACGATGCCTTTGCCCGCATTTCCGGCCCCGATAAAAAAGAATGTGCCGGGCGCCTTTTGCTGGAATCCGGAAAAATCTTCCCCACCCATGGTTGGAACGCCGTCTTGAATGGCATCTTCGCCAAATGCCTCAACCAGTACTTCACGCAGCTTTGCCGTGACTTCCGGATCGTTAATAACGGGACGATAACCTTTCACGTATTGAAAATCATAAGTCGCCCCGTGCGCTTCTGTTACGCCTTTCACGACGCGTTCCATCAGCCGGATCACTTCTTCCTGCAACGCCGGCTTAAACGTCCGGACGGTGCCGCTGATGAAAACCGAACCGGGAATGACGTTATGCGCAGTACCGGCTATAAACTGGGTCACGGAAAGAACAACGGGATCTAAGGGATCAATATTTCTTGAAACAATATGTTGAAGGTTTGTTACAACTTGTGCACCAATTGCAATGCTGTCGATTGCTAAATGCGGCTGTGCCCCGTGTCCGCCTTTTCCGTTAATCGTGATATAGAAAGCATCCGGTGCCGCCATCATCGGTCCTGACACCAACTCGATTTTTCCAGCTTCAAGCGGTGACCATAAATGAGCGCCAATCACCTGATCCACACCGTCCATGACACCGGCTTGGACCATTTCTTCAGCCCCGCCCGGCAATTGTTCTTCGGCATGTTGGAACAGAAAACGGATTTCACCGGCGATTTGGTCTTTTAAGCCGGCCAGAATTTTCGCGGCCCCAAGCAGCATCGCGGTATGCCCGTCATGGCCGCAAGCATGCATCACACCGTCATGCTTTGAGGCAAAATCAAATGCATTTTCTTCTTGAATGGGGAGCGCGTCCATATCGGCGCGAATCGCTAAAACACGGCCGGGCTTTGCTCCTTTCAGCCGGGCTACCACACTCGTTTTTGTCGGGCGGGACAACACCAAACCCCCGAAAGATGCAAGCGTATCGTATATAAATTGCGATGTTTCGACTTCCTTGAAGGAAAGCTCCGGGTTTTGGTGCAAATGCCTCCGCCAATGGATTACATCTTCCTTGACTTGTTCGACCAATGCATCGATTTTTTCGGCTTCCAAAGATAATGCCATATCAAAATCCCTTTCTTATTCTATATTTCTATTTTCTTTATTGATTTAAAGAATTTAGAGTATTATAACATCAAATACTTTTATATTGCAATAACAATTTGGTTTTACGTTTAGCTTTCTTGAAAAAAAGGGGGACTTTCTGCAGAGGAGAGAAATAGGCATCAAACCATCTCCATTGGTTTCCATCAGTGGATAAACACCACTGATGGAAGTTTCACTTATCTTTGTTGCTCCCCCAGTTGCATGAGGGCGCCAAAATATTGTGATGCTGTTGTGAAGCAAATGAAAGCAATCAGCTCACTTATCTCCGCATCTGTTAAATACTCCTTTAAAACCGCTGTTACATTTGGAGATGTTTGTCCTTTGCCCGCAAGAAAAGCTTCAGCAAATCCGGTACATACCGCTGTTTTTTCATCGTAATCAGCGGGGTTCGGTTTGCCTTTTGCCTTACAATACAGGCAGCCATTTTTTTGTGCAAGTGTACGCCGGACTTCTTCTTTTAACTTCGCTGATAACCGGCCATCCTTTTCAAATTCATCACTGAGCTTGTTCCAGTATTTCAGAATGGACGCATTATATCCCAGCAATTGTTGAAATGGCGTATTTCCTCTTTCATGTAATGGTATCAGTGTCATGCTCATCCCTCCCAAAAATAGTGTAAAATAAAGCGTGCGGCTTTTACATACCGATTAAAAGGCATTTGATTGATTTGAATTTCAAATTGGAAAGGAATTTGAAGAAATGGATTTCATTGATGAACAAATTATACATGAATTGAAAGAAGATAGCCGGTTATCAATGAGCGAGCTAAGCAGGCGTATTCATCTATCAGCCCCGGCTGTGAGAGAGCGGGTACGACAATTAGAAGAACAGGATATCATTAAACGCTATACCATTGAACTGAATCAAAAAAAACTGGGCTACCCCATTGAAGCCATCATTGAAGCGACAATTAAAAATAATCGTTATGACGATTTTAAAAAGCAAATATGCCAGTATTCGAATGTTGATTTTTGTTATCGTATTGCTGGTGAAGCATGCTTTATGTTAAAAGCCCGCTTCCACTCATTTGAAGACGCGGAGCAATTTATTGATGAATTGCAGTTATTTGCACATTCTAAAACGAACTTTATTTTTTCAAAAGTAATTTAGGCCTTACTGAACGAATCCGATTCTGCGTAAGCTCTAGAAGAATCCATCTTTAAAAATTCGATTTTGTTTTCTCTATAATTGAATCAGCTTCAAGTGCAAATTTTATAACATCCTTGCATTTAAATTTTTGCCAAGGCTGTCAGCATCCTTGCAGTGTTTTGTCTTAAAAGGACATTTCGGGTTCGGATGCCGCGTGTTTTGTCCTTTTGGCATGTTCAAAAAGACATTTCGAGCTCGGATGCAACGTGTTTTGTCTTTTTGGCCGGTTCAAAAGGACATTTCGAGCCTAGGTGCGGCTTGTTTTGTCCTTTTGACAGGTTCAAAAAGACATTTCGGGTTCGGATGCAACGTGTTTTGTCTTTTTGGCCGGTTCAAAAGGACATTTCGAGCCTAGGTGCGGCTTGTTTTGTCCTTTTGGCCGGTTCAAAAAGACATTTCGGGCTCGGGTGCAGCGTGTTTTGTCTTTTTGGCCGGTTCAAAAGGACATTTCGAGCCTAGGTGCGGCTTGTTTTGTCTTTTTGGCAGGTTCAAAAGGACATTTTGAGCCTAGGTGTGGCTTGTTTTGTCCTTTTGGCAGGTTCAAAAAGACATTTCGGGCCCGGATGCAGCGTGTTTTGTCTTTTTGGCTGGTTCAAAAGGACATTTCGAGCCTAGGTGCGGCTTGTTTTGAGTCTACGTTAAGGAAGCACGCAAAAACGAAGACCTTCCTTCACATAGGGTACGTCTACGTTAAGGAAGCGCGGAAAAAAGGCGGCCTTCCTTAACATAGAGCCCGTCTATGTTAAGAAAGCGCGGAAAAACGAAGACCTTTCTTCACATAGGGCGCGTTTCGAGTGCAAGCTTTTCCCTGCATTTTTAAAAAACTTGCATTAAATTGATGCCAAAGCTGTCAGCATCCTTGCCAAATTTAGGAATTTGGCTTATTCAGCAAGTTCCAATTTAAAACAAGATCGCTTATTTGAAAAGGTGATCAACATTTCCGGGCCATTTGACGTACGCTTCAGAAATAGGAGCATCTCTATTGACATAGTATACCGGGGAGAGGTATATTTTACATATACGAGGAGGCCAGGATATGGAGGAATTGGATATCATGATGGATGCCCGGAATGAAGCTTCCGTTTGCCCCGCCCACAGTGAACGTAAAAGCCACCATTCGGAAAAAGTGAAAAGGAACCTGGTCAGCAGGTTGAACCGTATTGAAGGGCAGGTAAGAGGCGTAAAAGGCCTTATCGAAAAAGATACCTATTGCGACGATGTCATTACCCAGATTGCTGCCATCCAATCTGCCTTAAACGGCGTGTCGAAGATCCTGCTTGAGGGCCATTTGAAAAATTGTGTCCTGGAACGGATTCAAGAAGGGGATCTCGATGTGCTGGATGAATTTTTAGTGACCATACAAAAAACAATGAGAAAATAAAGGAGCGGTTGATCATGGAAAAAGTAACCTTAAATGTACAAGGCATGTCCTGCGAACATTGTGTCAAAGCGGTTAAAGGAAGCGTCGGCGAATTGTCAGGCGTCAAGAGCGTGGACGTCCATTTGGCAGAAGGAAAAGTGGATGTTGAATTTGATCCGAATGAAGTGACGCTTGATAAAGTAAAAGAAGCCATTGAAGACCAAGGCTATGAAGTAGCGTAAATCCGGGCAAAACGGGCTGTGCTTTCGGGCACGCTCTCTTTTTTCAAAAAAATATACCTATAGAGGGTATAAAAGGCGTCAGGAGGAATGGATATGGCCGCATCACTACAGGAAAAAAAGGACGCCAGCGTCACGCTTGGCATTACCGGCATGACGTGTGCAGCTTGCGCCAACCGGATTGAAAAGAATTTATCAAAAGTGGAAGGCGTCAAAAAAGTAAATGTGAACCTGGCAACAGAAAAAGCTGCCATTCAATACGATTCAAAACAGGCGACCGTCGAAAATTTGATCGAAAAAGTGGAGAAAACGGGTTATGGTGTATTAGAAGAAAAAGCGCAGCTCAATATTATGGGCATGACATGCGCGGCATGCGCCAACCGCGTGGAGCGGGCGCTGAAAAAAACCCCCGGTGTTGTTCGCGCCGCCGTCAACCTGGCAACGGAAACGGCAAGTGTTACATACCTGCCGGGGCAGGCAAGCGCTGAACAAATGATTGCCGCTGTAAAAAAGGCCGGCTATGACGCAAAAATAAAAGGCGAAATGGATCCGGACTATGAAAAGAAGATGCGTGAGAAAGCATATAAAAAGCAAAAAATAAAATTTGCAGTTGGTGCTGTCATCTCCGTCTTTTTCTTGTTGCAAATGATCTCGGATATCGCTATGCATTACGGCGGCAGCTTTTCTTTCCATATGAATCCATGGCTACAGCTTTTGCTTGCTACCATTGTGCAAATTTTTGTCGGCGGCCATTACTACCGGGATGCTTACCATGCAATCCGGGGCGGGAGTGCCAATATGGCCGTTTTGGTTGTGCTTGGGACGTCTACGGCCTATTTATACAGCCTTGTTCTCACCATCCTCGGTTCCGGGCGCATGCTTTACTTTGAGGCATCCGCCATTGTGATGACGCTGATCGTTCTTGGCAAACTGATGGAAACGAGGGCAAAGGGCCAAACATCTGAAGCGATGAAAAAACTGATGGGCCTGCAGGCAAAAACGGCCCGAGTCAACCGGGGCGGAAAAGAAATTGAAGTACCGGTTGAAGAAGTCGTCCCCGGTGATATTCTTTTTGTCCGCGCCGGAGAAAAAATTCCGGTTGACGGCGTCATCACAGAAGGGGCTTCTTCTGTCGATGAGTCCATGCTGACCGGCGAAAGCATGCCCGTTTCAAAAAAAGCGGGCGATGCCGTCATCGGGGCGACATTGAACAAAACCGGTTCGTTCCGCTTTAAAGCCACAAAAGTCGGGAAAGATACGGCGCTCAGCCAGATCATTAAACTGGTGGAAGAGGCGCAAGGTTCAAAAGCGCCGATCCAGCATCTGGCAGACCAGATTTCGGGTATTTTTGTGCCGATCGTCATATTGATTGCACTGGCGACATTTGCGGTGACGTATTTTGCGGCCGGATTCACCCCGGCGATCATCAGCATGGTTGCTGTGCTCGTCATCGCCTGCCCTTGCGCCCTCGGGCTTGCTACCCCGACAGCTGTTATGGTCGGAACCGGCCTCGGTGCTGAAAACGGCGTGCTGATTAAAAGCGCCGAGCATTTGCAAAGCGCCCATCGCATTACGACCGTTGTACTCGATAAAACCGGCACGATTACAAAAGGAGAGCCGGAAGTAACAGATCTCATTCCATACGGCGGTTTTTTAGAGGATGATTTGCTTGCCATTTTCGCTGCAGCCGAAAAAGGATCGGAACACCCGCTTGGTGCAGCCATTGTAAAAAAAGCGGCTGAAAAAGACCTGCAACTGCCAAATGTTAAGGAATTCGAAGCAGTCCCGGGCCATGGTATCCGGGTTAAAATAGAGGAAAGAGAAGTTTTGATCGGGAATAAAAAAATGATGCAGGATGCGCATATCCGGATCGACGATGTGATCAACCAAATGGAAAAACTTGAGGAAGACGGCAAAACGGCCATGCTGGTTGCAATGGATGGCGCGCTTTCCGGACTGATTGCTGTTGCGGATACGGTAAAAGAAACATCGGCAAAAGCCATCCGCATGTTGAAAGAAATGGGCATTGAAACGGTCATGATGACAGGCGATAACCGCCGCACTGCCGAAGCGATTGCCCGGCAGGTCGGCGTAGACCATGTGCTTGCGGAAGTGCTACCGGAAGATAAATCCAAAGAAGTGGAAAAATTGAAGCGTGCCGGCAACATTACGGCAATGGTCGGCGACGGGATCAATGATGCCCCAGCTCTTGCTGCAGCCGATGTCGGGATTGCGATTGGAACCGGGACGGATGTTGCGATGGAGGCCGCTGATATTACATTAATGCGCGGCGACCTGATGGGGATTGTCAACACAATCCGCTTGTCGAAGGCAACGATGCGGAAAATCCGCCAGAACCTGTTCTGGGCCTTTGCTTATAATGTTATCCTGATTCCGGTGGCAGCATTCGGGTTGTTAAATCCGATTCTGGCCGGAGCAGCCATGGCCTTCAGTTCTGTGTCGGTTGTGGGCAATACCCTGTTCTTGCGCAAATGGCAGCCGGTATCCTAAAGAAAATAAAAAACCGTTATTTTGCTCGAGCAAAATAACGGTTTTTTTGTTTGCATAAAGACCGGCTTATTTTCATTTTTTTCATGAATGGAGACACTTTAAACCGTACTATGCTATAATAATATACCAGATTAGTTTGCTTTTAAAAATGATTTGAAATTTGCTGATAACAAAATCGGATATGTTTAAATGGAGCGCTTTAAAATGTGTCCATCATTCACAACGTCTGTTTTAACCGCGGCACTCGTTGTGGGGTATTCCATACGGGTAAGCAATCATAGCGGGCATTGGCGGTTTCTCATATGATACTGGATATCCTGGGAATGGGGAATGAAACTTGAATAGGATTCAAAGAATTAAAAACACCTATTATGCGATTAATATTTTGTATAATATGGGGATTATGGTGTTCGGCGGGACATTATATTTATATATGAAGTCGATCCATTATAGTTATGCTGATATAAATCTGTTTTTATCCATTTTTTGGATTGTCGGTTTTATTACGGAGATCCCGTCTGGTGTGATTGCGGATACTTTCGGAAGGAAAAAAACGCTGATCAGCAGTTGCGTGATCAGAAGTATTGGCCTGTTCCTATTATTTTTTGATTGGGGAAATATGATTTTTCTGATCCTTAGTGCGGTTTTTACTTCACTTGGCGAATCTTTAAGATCGGGGACTGTGGATTCTTGGATGATAGATAGCATTCATGAGGAAGAAAAGGATTATCCGTTTGAAAAAGTATTTTCTAATAATCAAGTATTCGGTACTACTTTCAGCTTACTAGCAGGGTATGTTGGTGCACAAGTTTTAGGAAATATTGATTTAAGCTATCCTGTTTTAGCAGGGGCTATTTTACTTTTATGTCCCATGATGGTAGCCGTATTCTTTATGAAAGAGCCGGCGTCGAGAAAACAAAAACAAGCAGGCGCAAAAGCAATAAAAAACAGTTTTCATATGTTAGCGGAAACAATGAAAGATGGATTTTTCTTTTTAAAAAAGGACAAGGGTTTTTTTCTGATCTGCTTATCTTTTTTGCCGTTATCTCTCATCGTTACAGGGCCTTTCAATCAATGGCAATTATTTTTTCAGGAAGGCCGCCAGTCTTTAAATACAGGATATATATTAATCGGAGTGAATCTTTTTAGTATATTGGGCGCCTACTTTTCAAGAAAAATATCCGCTTTATCGGATAATAAAATTTATATTCTGATCGGGAGCACCTTATGTAATACGTTGGCGATCATAATGAGTGTCATCGTTCATAACTATCTCATTGCTATCAGTGTATTCTTGCTGCATGTGATGATCACAGCGAGCGAAGAAATCATCCGGTACACCTTTTTAAACCAGCATATTAAAAATGAAAACAGGTCCACTTTATTGTCTTTTTTCAACACGCTGGAAGCCGGAACAACCGTTATTGCTTTATCACTAAATGGCCTGATCTCAAACCTTTATGGAATAGGGCCTGCATGGGTCGCAATGTCTGTCCTTTCCATCATCATTTCTATTCCTGTATACCTGATTGTGAATAAAGTATTGAAACATCATGGACTTGCACAGGAAAAAAAGGTCGTGCAATAATCAAGGCTTGCTGAATAAGCAAAAGGCCCGGGATTCGCAAAGGCGCTGACAGCTCTGGCTGCACTTGGAAGTTTTATAACAAATGCAGAAAAACGATGCACTCGAAAGCTGACTTAATATCATCAAGCATTTTCGCTTTTTTAGCATGGGCAAAGCTTGCTCACAAATCGGATTCGTTCAGCAAACCCTAATGATTGGGGATTGAATCATTCATAAAATCAATCCGTTAAAGGGCAAAAGATGATCAAATTTTTTGCAAATGATGGGGTGTACACCATTGCGCCAATGCGGGGTAGATGTTATGATAGATAGAGCATTACTGTGAAACGCAGATGGTTTTGACAATGGAATAGATTGTCTTAAAGGAGGAGCCTGTCACCAAGGGATACGTATGTCCCGCGGTGGCAGGCTTTTTTGCTTTCCAGAAAAATGAAAAGGGAGTGGTTTGATGGTAATGGGATTGTCGGTTATTTTGTTATTGGTCCTGTGCCTGCCGTTTACAAAAATAGTGGAAAGGAATCTGGAAGCTTTTTTGTTTGTAATGGGCGTGGCAGCTTGTATTGTCAGCCGGTCATTTTCCTGGCATCTTGTGCAGGAAGCGCTACTGCACCCGCTCAACATTACGATTGCTGTGCTTGCGATGGGGCTTTTGTTCCGCTGGTTTGAGAAACCGATCGAAAAAGGAATCAGTTGGATCAGCCATGCGATGCCGTTTCGTTTGTTTATTGCGCTCTTTGTCATCATACTCGGTTTGCTGTCGAGCGTCATCACCGCCATTGTTGCCGCCATCGTTCTTGTCGCGGTCATTCGTTTTTTGCGGCTTGACCGGAAGACGGAAGTCCGTTTGGTTGTCCTCGCCTGTTTCGCCATTGGCCTTGGAGCTGTGCTCACGCCGATCGGGGAGCCGCTTTCCACCATTGTCGTGAGCAAACTGGATGCGGACTTTTTTTACTTGCTGAGACTTACCGGTACTTCAGTGATTCCAGCTGTCATTCTTTTCGGCGTACTGGCTGCTTTGATCGTCAAACCGGGGCAGTATGCAAGCGCCATGGAAACCGCGGCAGGAAAAGAACCGGGCATAGTCGCGAAGGAAGATGAAGGGCTAAAAACTGAATCGGCTTCAGAATCATACAAGGAAATTGTCATCCGAAGTTCCAAGATTTACTTGTTTGTCATGGCGCTCACTTTGCTCGGGGCAGGATTTGAACCGTTTATTGAAGCCTATTTGCTGGATCTCAGCCCGCTTGTCCTGTATTGGATCAATATGGTTTCTGCTGTTTTGGATAACGCCACCCTTGCCGCGGCCGAAATCAGCCCGGCGATGGGTGATAAGGCGATTCAAGATATTTTGATGGGCCTGCTGATTAGCGGCGGAATGCTCGTGCCGGGGAATATTCCGAATATCATTGCCGCGGGAAAATTAAAAATCTCAAGCATGGAATATGCGCGCTTTGCATTCCCACTCGGCCTGGCAGCAATGGTCGTTTATTTTGCGATCATCCTTTTCCTGGTTTAAAATAAGCGCTTCGTAACGACGTCCTTACTTGCCGGCGGGTGCGAGCAAAGATGGAGAAAATTCGGCTGCTGCTGAATATCCGGAACCCTTGGGCCTGGCCGGGAAAAGCAAGCGGTTTTTGCCCAGTAAAAAGCTCAATTCAGCTCTCTACTTCTGCAGCCGCAACTTCATCCATGCCGGAAATATGGCGGTATACATCCACCGTTGTATGTTTGTAGCTCGCCCGCGCCTTTAAATCGACTAAATGGGTTTGATCTTTTAAATCTTTGATCCGGATATTTTCAATTGTAATTTGCTGCTTCTCAATCGCATCGAGGACGCATGGTATGGCATCCCTGTTGCGGACGATCACTTTTATAATCAGGTCTTTATTGCGCAACTTTGTTTGCGCTGCTCTGCCCATTAAATAAGGGATGATTTCCACGCTGATGATAATGAGCACGACGCCGGCAATCGCCTCCATATAAAAACCGGCCCCGACAGCAATCCCGATGCCGCTCGCTCCCCAAATCATGGCGGCGGTGGTCAGGCCTGTAATGGTGTCATTGTCTTTTTTTAAAATCACCCCTGCCCCGAGAAAACCGATCCCGGAAACGATTTGTGCGGCAAGCCGGAGCGGGTCCATTGTAATCTGCACACTATGGGCATGGTTGAAAAGATAGGCAGACTGGATGGAAACAATGGTAAGGAGGCAACTGATAATTGAGATGACAAGGCTGGTTTTCAGTCCAAGCGGTTTCCGTTTTAATTCTCTTTCCAGCCCGATAATCAGCCCCAGCACGGCTGTAATTCCCAGTTTATATAAAATTTCCAAATCCCCAAAAACCATCCGGCTTCCCCCCTTGTAAAAAATACTGTTCAATGCTGCTTCTGCGCTATAAAATAAAAGTAAATAATCAAAAAAAAGGAGAATTCGCAATTTGAATCCTTATATTGCTTTAATCGCGGGCGTACTTGCTGTCACATCCTCCGCCATTTTGGTAAAATACAGCACGGCGGATGCCGGTGTGATTGCTTTTTACCGGTTATTCTTTACCACCATCATCATGCTGCCAATCTTTCTGGCAGCCAGAAAGAAAGCGAAAATGCGCATGCTGAAAAAAGATGTGTTCTTTTCCATCCTTTCCGGGGCATTGCTCGCTTTCCATTTTATTTTATGGTTTAAATCGCTGAATTTGACATCGGTTGCCAGCTCGACTGTCCTTGTAACATTGCAACCGGTTTTTACATTTGCCGGCAGCTATTTTATTTTTCGGGAATCGCTCTCTCTTAAGGCGATTGTTTGTGCTGCATTTTCCATTTTCGGGAGCATCCTGATCAGCTGGGGCGATTTTTTTATCAGCGGAAAAGCACTCTACGGCGATGTTTTGGCGCTCATCTCCTGCCTTTTTGTTACAGCTTATATGATGATTGGCCAGTACGTACGGCAAAGGTCGGATGTGGTTTCATACACATTTATCGTCTACCTCGCGTCAACAGTTGTACTGTTTTTCTATGTGCTTTTTGCCGGAGAAGCTTTTTACCCGTATTCCGCCCGCAACTGGATCTGTTTTCTCCTCCTGGCCGTTTTGCCAACACTTGCCGGGCACTCTGTTTTTAGCTGGGTTGTCAAATGGATCAGTGCATCGGTTGTTTCTGTCGCGATCTTATTCGAACCGGTAGGCGCAGCCATTTTGGCCTATTTGCTTTTTGGAGAAAAAATTTCCTGGTTCCAGGCAGTTGGCGGGATCATTATTTTGCTGAGCATTGCCTATTTTTTGGCCCAGGATCATGCCGAACACCGCCGCGCTGTCAGGCTGAACGAAAAAAGCGAACCGGCCCGTTAGCCTCGGAACGTTTAAGACTTCGCTGCACTTGTGAGCGTTGAATCGCTTTAATATGCACCCCATGATAAAAGGAAGAAAATAAACCACAAGAAAGTTTCGTATATAAAAATATTATACCGTGCCGGGTACTTGGCCTACAACCGATACACTTGCAGCAACTAACGGCTGTTTTGGGGATGACTTGTGCCCCCCTGGATTTGACCGGTAGACGATTAAGGCCAATGGATGGCTGGCAAATGCAAGGGGGGAAAGGGATCAGTCATAAAGAAAAAAAAATCCGCGTGGCAGATGCCAAGCATAATCGGGGATTTCAACTTTCTTTGGAAAAGGGAGGATTGAGAATGAACAAGAAAAATCAAATTTTTTTAGCAATCCTTTTAATTTTGAGTGTGGCAGGTTTCATTGCCAACATGATCGTTGGCCCTGCTCCCCGCTGGATTAAGGCATACAATTTGTTAGTAGTCCTTGCCTGGGGTGTGTGGATTTTTCGCACAGGAAAAGAAAAAGGCCGTTATTGGTAAACCTGAATTCGTTACGATTAACAAACGTTGATCCTATATGGGTGGTCATGATGCTATCTTAAGAGCCTTTGCCAAAATGCTATATCTCCTGGCATCCGTGACTGGATGATCAGCGCAATTTTAAGAGGCCTCTCTTTTTTTCGCTACGGGGAAATCTGTAAATTCACCACAGCAATGTAAACGAATGCGAAATCAATTGAGGGTCAGGGGGGATTGCGGGGAAAAGGAGGTGGGATCGGGATCATCGTAAGAAGGATTCATCCTCCTCAATAGAAGTTTTCCCCATCAAAAAAGAGCCCCTGGAAAAAGATATAAAACTTTTGTCAAGAAACAATCCTGTTTTTGGATTGAATAGTGTTTATTACATTGATAAAATCTTTGATCGTTTCCTTCCAAGTAACGGTGTTTAAATGTGCCTGTGCGTTCTTAACCGTTTCCGCGATATGCCCTGGATGGCTGATCGCATTTTGGAAGGTTTGGAAAAGACTTTGCTCATCAAGATGACAAAATAAAGCACAATTCTCTGGCATGAAGCTTCGGCCCGTACCTTCATAGAAATCGATAACCGGCAAACCGCTGCTCATCATTTCATAGGGCACAAGAGAAAAATTGGTCATCGATGGTGCAATGCCAAAATCCGATTTGAGATACAGCTCGTGCAATTCTTTTTTCGTCAGCTGGCCAAGATTCTTACCGTTGATAAATTGCGCGGATTGATCGGTACCGAAATAGACAATATCCAGCTGATATCCGTGTTTTTGGCAAAGCTTAAGAAAATTATTGAGAACGATCTGAATAGTGATTGGTGCTCTTCGTGGACTGTCCCATTTTGTATAGACTGCAATTCTGAATTCCTTTTTTTTCTTATAATCCAGGAAGTTTCTCGGGTGGAAGGGATATTGTTCCATGTCAACCGGAAAACGGATCACATCAAGCGGACTTTGCACCCGGCATTCTTTTTCAATCATCTCGGCACACCAAGGTCCGAGCGAAACCATATGTAATCCTAATTCATAGGTCTTCTTCGCAAGATAATACCGATCGCCAAATGGGTAAAAATAAGGTTCATAATCCTGAACAAAATACATCTTGTATCCGGGTTTGTCTTTAAAAACATAAACCGATTCCCAGAGTGTCCCTATCCAAATATCTGACTGATGGGTCTTCAATGCGCTCACATCAAGACAGGTACCCTGATACCCGGCGTAATTAAACTCAGCGTTTATCTCCATCGCTTTCCGCGGTTGGGAAAAATAACTTAAATAGTAAACCTGGAAACCAAGTTTGCTGAGTTCCGTACCTAAATGCAGCATCGTCGTCTGTCCGCCGTCATAAGGAATAATCCCGGTTGTGACAAAGGTAATCGACTTCGGCCGGTGCGGCAACGCTTGTTTTACTTGTTTGAAATTAAAATACTGGATAATATCATCATATACATGGATGTCTCCCATCGAAACAGGTGGAAACGGTGTGGCAATAGGTTTCATGAACAATCACTCTCCTAGATGGATCCATAGTTTTTATCTATATATATCTCAACTTATATACCACTTTTTTCCGTACCATAAACCTATATTTCCGAGAGGTCGTGCGGTTTACTTTGAAATAAGTAAAAACACCGCATATTTTATAAGAAATCTGAAATAGGAAGAAACATTCAGTAAAAATAGGCATTATATTGGGAGGATTATTTGTTTTCCGGCTGCCAAGCATAGGAGGAGCAAATAACCCTTTTTAAAGTATCCGCCAAAATAAACGTCAAAACCTCTTGCAATAGCGGCATGGCTGCGGACGAAATATCTCCATAAATGCTTAGCTAGTAAAGGATTGCTTGGTCGACGATTACAGTTATTTCTGTTCTTTGTAGTGCAGCATGCGTGGGGACAGCAGGAACTGGATGTGCAGCCTGTATATACCTAGCAGCTGGAGCATCCGGTGGTACTATTGGTTGGTCCTGTAGGCAAGGCTCTTGGTATTAAAAAACATTAAAACTGAAACCGGCATCCGGTTTCAGTTTTTCTTAGCAACAATAGTCATGGTAAATGACAATGTAATAATGATGAAACTGATTAACAAAATAATTAAGTTGCTTATCTGTACTTTTAGTGTGAATTGGCTTAATATAAAAAATACTATCAAATAGAGAAGGATGAAAAAGTAAGTGTAGTTTATGGTTTTTCTTTTAATGAATTTTGCTCTCTCATCGTGTTTATTTATATGAGGATATACATACCACACATTAAATGAGAGAACAGAAAGCGACAACGTTAATAAAGCGTTAAAATTTAAGCCATATTTTGTTTTGAAAGACAAGATTAAGAGTCCTATCGTGACGATGAGAAAAAAGAAACTACATATAAGTAACATTTTTCGATTAGACATTTATAACTCCTCCTTTTCATTAAGTGTAAAAATATCCTCCACTTTCATATTAAAAATCTTAGCAATTTTTAATGCCAATGGCAGGGAAGGGTTATATTTACCTTTTTCAATGGAAATAATGGTTTGTCTCGACACGTTTAGTTCTTTGGCCAACTTTTCTTGAGAATACCCAAATTCAGACCGTATTTCAGGTAGGTTATTTTTCAAACGTAGGCATCTCCTTTCAAAAGGTAAAGCATACTTAACGTAAAGTCTCCTTTACTGTCAAATACATTATACATTTTTAAATAAAATATGCAACTGTTATTTTAAAGGGTGTGTGCACTGTATGGATCTGATTGAACCAGGAGCTCATTCTGGAGTTTGATTCAATGTGAAAACCGTCTATGGAGGCTAGGGGAAAGCAGAGATCGGTTAATCCCAACAATCCGGGGAGAAAAAGTTATTATCCTCTTCTTGTGTTTGAAGGGAAGTCACGTCTTTGTTTAATCTCAAGGGGTACTCGGTTTTGCAGAAGAGACCTATCAGTTGCTTTCTCCCTATTACCATTCGTTATGCTCTTTTTGACAAAGGGGTTGGGGAGATGATTTCTACAGTTAGTGGGAAAACTGTAGGATTGGTTATACCGTAAACGGAGGTGGACTTCAAAACCTAAAAACGATGATTCATCGTGAATCCGCTATGTTGACGACGAATTGACCGTGTTGGACGGAAAGGCTGTATATGATCAGGTGAATTTCTGGAAGAAGCCCCCAAGAAGGTTTTGGCCATTCGTAATGCCAAAGTATGAGAAAAATCAGCTTCAAGTTGTGATCCTCTCTGGAAATTTGAAGCAATTGTCACAAGGATGGACTGGGAACTTCTATACCAGAGGGCTTGCGTGGAAAACGACATCAAACCGTCAAAATATGGATTCTCGATGGATAAGATTTCAACGCAAGAACAAGCCGTAAAAACGAGAAAAGTTTGCACACATGGTCATTTTATCGTCTGTCTCAATTCAGTGAATATAAAGCAAAATGAGTTGGATTAAGGCTGAACATGTTAATCCTGTCTATATAAGTTAAACCTGCTCTCGAATTGTTCCGAGAGAAATAAGGCAAATGACCGTAAATATGATTGCAAATGCAACTCCGGAAACACAGAGATTTAGTTGGTGCAATGAATATTCGATATGCGCCTGTAGTTGGTGGTAATAGCCAATCAGCCTAAGATGCTATACGCGCTGTCATAGGAAGGGTAATGAGTTGAAGGGTGTCAAACAGAAATGGACTGCGAACGCTTAGCCATTTTAAGCATTCCACTCGTCACATCATAAAATGTAGGGATTGCGGCTTTAGTCATGGGAATCTCAAAAAATAGGCTGAATCTTATTATTTTTTGTCCGTCCGGTTTTCGCAATAAAGCCGCAATGTATGTTTGTCCTGTCTTATTTTGTAGAAGGAACTGGAGGTGGCCGGTTTCAAATTTACCAACGAATTTCAAAAAAACTATTGCACAAATGCTCACGACATGATATATTAATACTCGTCCGATAGCGAACAAGCAACATAACGTTGACAAGCTATCCGGCATTTGATATAATAGAAAAGTCGCAGTCATAAAGATGCGACACAGATTGTTCCTTGAAAACTGGACAAAACGAAACGTCAAATTCTTTTTGAGCTTTTATCAAACATCTTTACTGAGAGTTTGATCCTGGCTCAGGACGAACGCTGGCGGCGTGCCTAATACATGCAAGTC